>Ga0207701_10001290_pt1 | contig 26496 bp, 17 predicted proteins | sample KBSSwiSSwithPhiX_FD_184294 | JGI IMG/M metagenome (GOLD analysis project Ga0207701, IMG submission 184294) | Switchgrass rhizosphere bulk soil microbial communities from Kellogg Biological Station, Michigan, USA, with PhiX - S5 (SPAdes) (version 2) | ecosystem: Environmental > Terrestrial >... | reverse complement strand
ATTATTGTGGAGCAATGGAGCAACCACTTCATCTATTAACGTGACAACAGCGGGAGCGTATTCTGTTACACAAACGTTGAATGGTTGTACCAGTCCTTCAGGCAGCGGTGGAGCTGCTCCGCAAGCAATTCCATCAGCACCCATTGTATCGGTGGTTGATAACTGTGGCAGTTCGACATTGACAGCAACATCCTATACAGGTTCTTTATTGTGGAGCAATGGAGAAACCACTTCATCTATTACCGTGACAACAGCAGGAACTTATTCTGTTACACAAACGGTGAATGGCTGTACCAGTCCTTCAGGCAGCGGTGGAGCTTCACCCATGACTTTATCTGTTCCTGCGCCGACAGTTTCAGTGGTTGACGATTGCGGCAGCTCTATACTTACTGCAGATTCTTTTACAGGCACCCTGTTATGGAGTAATGGAGCAACAACTTCTTCGATCGCAGTAACAACGCCGGGAACTTATACTGTTATTCAAACAGTAAACGGGTGTAACAGTCCTTCTGGCAATGGAGTAGCTGCGCCTAAATCAATTCCTGCATTAACCAGCAACTTAGCAGCAACCATTGCTACCGGTACAGCTTTTGCGTATACTCCGACAAGTACAGAAACTGGTACAACATTTACATGGAGCCGTGCGGCGGTTACGGGCATAAGCAATGCGGGTGCCATCGGAAATGGAGACATAAACGAAACACTTAACAATATATCAACCGCTGCCGTAAATGTTACTTACGTTTATACGCTGACTGCTAATGGCTGTACGAATACTCAAAATGTAGTGGTTACAGTAAATCCCGTAACGTCGACTATAAATTGTGTGATCAACAGTTCTGTAACACAGGATTTCAACAGCACCGAGATTCCCGCAGGAAGATTTATCTGGTTTAATAGTGCATTTAGTACTGGAAGTCTTGGAACGGGAACAGCGCCTGTAACTATTACTGTTACAAATACCAAGATATCGTTTACTGCCAACAGCGTACAGTATTTATTAGATGTGCCCGATGCGCACATCCGTTTTGATGCTCTTGCAACTATTGCAAGTACAGAGTTTGTCAACAATGTTTGGGAAACAACAGTGCCACGTAACTTCAGCGATTATATATTCATGAATGGTTTGTCGTACAATGTACCTGTTAATTTCCCCGAAAATATCACCAATGTTGTATGGACTGCGGATATAAGCATCGATAAAACAGGAATTACACTTGACCGCAGATGGTCTGCGGCAGTATATACCAGTTTTGCCGCCAATGCCGGAGTGAATGTAAAACCCATAACCAGCAATTTGCTGGACTCCTATCTGAATTCTGATGATGCCGGAACGCCTGAGAACTTCAAGTCGTTTGTAGTTGCTGGTGCAAAGGGAAGCGGTGGTACAAACTACACCGGAACCTTCACGACAACACAAACGTCCACCTGTGCCGTACCGCCTGTGGCCACAAGGGGAATAAACTCACTGACTACAACAGATGTTGTAACCAGGAAAAAACCTGATATTTCAAAACTATTAGATGAACAACTAAGTGATGGAAAATTGAATGTGCAGGTTTTCCCCAATCCAAGCAGCAATTATTTTAACCTGGTCATAAAAGGTAACCCGGTAAGCTCCGTAACAGTACGGGTGTTAGATATATCTGGACGGGTGGTAGAGAAATATGAAAAAATTGCATCAACAACAGTGCTGAAACTGGGTTATCAATTAAGGAGTGGTTCTTATTTTGCCGAAGTGATGCAGGGAAGCGAACGAAAGGTTGTCAAGATTATTTTGATGAGATAACAAAAGTAATATATTGGAGGATATAGTAGATTCAAAAGAGGTCGTCAAAAGAGTCAACCTCTTTTTATTTTAAAAAAGCCTATGCAAGAGTATTATAGGAAAGATTAAAAATTCAGCCACGCACCATTCCAGAGGCTATACTGTAACCAAATTCGCTAAAAAGCCCTGATGTTGCCTGCTAGGACATTAGGAACATTCATAGTTGAAAAGCTCTTCAAGTTTGCTTAAAGGTTTAGAAGCTTCAAACCTAAGCCAGCTATGGGTTTCATCTGACTACAACAATAAGCAGGCTTTGCAGTATCTTCTATTTCCCGATGGGTTGTTGTATAGCAGGCAAAATGCTACTGTTCGAACTCCGAAAGTGAACGCACTATTCCAGGCAATCCCGTTACTGGCAAGGATTCCAAGAGAAAATAAAAAAAGCCGTTTTAGAAAAACGGCCAAAATTCTCACTGGGTAGTCCCGACAGGAATCGAACCTGTATCAAAAGTTTAGGAAACTTCTATTCTATCCATTGAACTACGGGACCTTAAAAAGGCACAAGGACAGGGTTCAAGCAACAAGAAAGATTGCCCATCGTCCATTAAATCCTTTGCGAAACCGGGCGGCAAAAATAATAGTTTCCCGCTTAATAAACGGAAGGATTGCCATGTCATTTCTGGCAAAGACGGGGTTTGTGAGTGGGGGCAATATTGTATCTACTCTTTTATGAAACTCGCCTTGTAACGCCAGGGCAGCGTGTCGCTCATTACTTGCATGCGGTATTTTCCCTTTTCCATGTAAGGCGTAGGAACGATGTCAATGATGTATATATATGTATTGTTGACCGCAAGGTCATTGGCAAATGGATAGGGCCAAACGTTTTTGCAAATGCGGTAATCTGTGGTTGCACCGCTGGCTATACTGCCGAATTCTGTCCCGTTTAACCTGAAATTGCTGAAATTTTCAGGTGTCGCATTTTCTATCCTTATATTGACTTTAATATCATCAGTGGATTGGGATTTTTTACACCCGGTCAATAGGTACCCAAAAGCTATAAAAACTATAAAAAGCTTCAACCGCATGTTTATTTTCCTGACACCCCGGCGCAACAGATCGTTGCAGGTCGAAGATAGGTTTTGAAGGACAAAAGCCACTTGCATCCTGCTTCACGCTCCGCACTAGCAGTGATCAACATGCAGTATCCAGCATCCAATATCCATCCTCCAGTATCCAGCATCCAGCATCCAGCATCCAATATCCAGCATCCAGCATCCAGTATCCAGCATCCAGTATCCAGCATCCTGCTTCGCACTCCGCACTCGCAGTGGACCAGTATCCAGTATCTAGCAGTTTTCCACAAACATGATTTCGGGTAGTTCTACGGAATTTATCAACTCTCCCCGCATTATAAATGATCAATTAAATTTATTCACCATGCGTCGCAACTTTCATCCTCTGTTTGGTATTAGTTTTGTTCAAGTAAATTCCCTAAATCTATATCCCATGCCACTCCTCTTTATTCCGAACATTGCGTTTACTTCTTTTATCAAGATTGATGGACGCATACACGAATTTAATTTCCGGAAAAAAAATGAAGGTGTTTTTGAAGCTGATTCTACCGATGAGCGCGGCAATCGCGTCTTTTTCGAGGTAGGCAGGCAATCGGAGAATTGGACCATCACCAGCAACAACCTGCCGTCGTGGGTAATTCGTAACGAAGAACTCGTTATAGAGGCCCTCGAAAAGCAATAGAACAGGTTTTCCCAATAAAGCTCCACAACCGGGGACTTCAATCTTTACGTCGATACAGGCAGGGCCATGCTATTGTTTTTTTGCGGCCATCCTACCTGTCGGCAGCAGTACTGTCTTAGGATATAAAGGACAATGACAAACATTTCTACCGCTGGCATCCTGGCAAAACCGGACCGGGAAAGTCGGGTTATCAGAATTTTTTGGTCCCATGAATTCCCACTGCCATAGGGCTGTCAGTGAGCTGTCCTTACTTTGTGGTATCAATCAAAAAAATTAATCCATGGCACACAAAGAATTTTCTGAAACAGTAGAGGTAGAAACGGTAATGTCCCCAGATGAATTATTGAAACACTGGCAGGGTCATCGCGGCCTGACCCGCCGGATGATCGAAGCTTTTCCCGAAGACAAGTTATTTACTTACTCGGTCGGCGGGATGCGGCCATTCGCAGACCTCGTTTACGAATTCCTGGGAATGGCGGTACCCGGTGTCACCGGCATTGCCACAGGTAAATGGGAAAAATGGGCCGACGCAGAAAAAGTAAAGACTAAAAAAGAGCTGTTGGCGCTGTGGGACGATGCAACAGAATCCATAAACAGGATCTGGACAACGATTCCACCGCATCGGTTTGCTGAGCAGGACGTTGCCTTCGGACAATGGCCGGGGTCAGGCACTTCTTTCCTGTTTTATTTTATAGACAATGAGATCCATCACCGTGGCCAGGCCTACGTGTATCTCCGTTCGCTGGGCATTGAGCCACCGGCATTTTGGGATCGCCAATAATCACCATTACCATAAAAGCAGCGGGCCGGTGTTGACCGGAGTTGTTATCTTGCCGGCTCAATTATTTTTATGCAAAAAAATCTTGCCGGCCTGCTGTTTTTATTGTGCGCATTTTCTATTGTATCAGCGCAGGATACTCAGCCCAAAGCCAGGCTCAATCATATCGCTCTTTATGTAGTGAACTTAAAAGAGAGCACTTCATTTTATAAAGATGTTGTAGGACTCGATACGATTCCTGAACCTTTTCACGACGGGAAACATACATGGTTCGGGGTTGGACCCAAAAGTCACCTGCACCTGATAGAAGGAGCAAAGGGAAAAACACCGCACGACAAGAATTCTCATTTATGTTTTACAGTTCCATCTGTTGATGAATTCATTACCATCCTTAAGAAATATAAAACCGAGTACGAAAGCTGGATGGGAGAGAAAAACTCCATAACTACCCGCGTAGATGGCGTCAAGCAGATCTATTTTAAGGACCCCGACGGGTATTGGGTTGAGATCAACGATGCGAGAGAATAATCTTTTACTCTTCTAATATTTTTGGCTTTGGGGCCTGTTTGGACTGCCTGATCCGGTAACTAACAGTTAGATTTATTTGCCTTCTGCGAAACTGGAAATTTGAATCGGTATAAAAATTCCCGCCCTCACTTATTGTCCGTACCCAGCGACTGTTAAATAAATCCATCACATTTAGAGTAACAGTGCCGTTTCCCTTCAATACATCTTTACTGGCGGCGAAGTCAGCATAAAATAATTGCTTGCGCTCTCCCTGCACGGTTTTTTGCGGTGCCTCATAATTCAAACGCAACTGCATGTCAAAGTTGCGGGCAAATATAAACCGGGATGTCTGGCGGACAAACCAACTGTACGTGCTGGCTTTATAGTCAGGTACAATATTGGTACCATCAATATCCGCATGAAAAAAATTGAGGTTGAGATCCATCTTCCACCATTTAAAAGCGGTATAACCACCGATAAATTCTATCCCGAACGCTTTTTCTGACGAAAGATTTTCAGGTATTGTAACTGAATTACCCGCTGTGTCCACCGTTCTTATGCGTTCTATCTTGTCGGTGGTACCTCGGTAATAAATCGCGGAAGTGATCGTGCCTTTGTCAAAAGATTTTATGTGTCCCAATTCCAAAACATCGCTGTATTCGGGGTTGAGGTCAGGATTGCCGCTGAAAAAATTGCGGCTGTCGGAATATGTTACATAAGGACTCAGGTCATTATAAAAAGGTCGTCTCACCCTGCGGCTATAGCTTAACTGCAAACCATTCTCCTTCTTCATGTGCATCGTGATGTGAGCACTCGGAAAGAAATTGAAATAGTCTCTTGGATTTACCTCGTTCGTTTTCTCCAGCTCTGTGGTTACATCTGTCCATTCAGCACGAAGTCCCGCCTGGTATGAAATTTTTTTTATCCTGTTGCTGATGATCCCATAGGCCGCATGAATGTTTTCATCATACACAAACACATTATCCAGCCCTGGTAGCGGCACAAAATTTCCGATACTGTCCTCTTGCGTTACCAGGTAATCATTGACCATATTTCTAAAGCTGCTTCTTATGCCGGTCTCAAATTTTCCGTCTTCGCCAAATGGCTTTACATAGTCGAGCTGGAACAGCCATTGCTTTTCAAATTCATCATTGATTGACCGTTGAAGAATGGCTTTTGAAACTTCTTCCGTTCCGTCAGGCTGATAATAACTCTGTGTAAATACCTGGTCAGAATTTTCCCAGTAATCCAGGTATTTTATCTCAGCAATTAACTCATGATCCTTACGTGCAAAGGACTTTTTATAAGAGAGCACTACTTCAGAGTTGGGTTCTGTTTCATCTTCTTCCTGCCTGCGTACGCTGGTCCCCGTGAGATTGGAAGCATTGAACAGGTAGTCTTCGTATTTAATATCGGTCGTCCTTTCACTCAGCAGCCTGCGATTCATATAGGAACCCGTCAGGATACTTTTTTCTGTAAAATAATAATCAATACCTGCACGAACCAGGTTATTGAAACCGGATAGTGTGCCGCTATTCCTCTGTTTAAATATCCAGGTCGTGTCCGGTTCGTATACCTCCTGGTATATAGATCCCTTGTAAGGCGCTTTCCGGTACGTAACTCCATAATTGATAAAGAAGTTAATCTTCTTGTGCCTGTAGTTAAGGTTGAAGGCTGCGCCCAGGTTGAGTGGATCACCTCCTACAAGTTCGATCGTTCCGTTGAATCCTTTTCTCCTGTCCTTCTTTAAAATAATATTAATAATGCCCGCCATTCCTTCTGCCTCATAACGTGCAGACGGATTTGTGATGATCTCCACCCGTTCCACCATGCTGGCCTGCAGTTGTTGCAAACCAATTCCACCCTTAACACTTACAAGCGCTGAGGGTTTGCCATCAATTAGAATGCGGACGTTATTGCTTCCTCTTAGTTTGACAATACCTTCCGGGTCCACCTGCACCGAGGGAATGTTGTTCAATACATCAGATGCTGTTCCTCCTGAATTAACAAGGTCTGCTCCGACATTAAACACTTTTTTGTCGAGTGCCAGCTGCATGGAACTTTTTTCCGAATGCACCACTACTTCACCCAGCGTACCTGCCTTATGCCTTAACCTGATTAAGCCCATATCCTTCACAGGATTGTCCTTTGAAATTGAAAAACTAGCTGACAGGTAAGACTGGTATCCCATAAATTCTATCTCTGCATAATATGACCCGTAATCCATTTCAATTTCAAAATAACCTGAATCAGTCGCGAGATTGCCGTTCACCAATTTTTTACTATCGCTGTTGAAGATGCGGATGCTTGCGTATCCCAGTGGGGATGCGGAAGTCGAATCGAATATTGTGCCCTTTACCATTGACTTTGGGGAAACCTGTGCGCAGTTTTCATCAGGAAGAATAAAAAAGAAAAGCAGCAAGAGCGATATCCATTTTTTCAAAATGCGGCTGTCAAGTTGGTTTACGATAAACATCCGGTACGAGGCTTTTGATTAAGAAATAACCTGGCTTCATTTGACGTTTTTAAATTAAAATCCTTGTCCTGCGGCCCGAACCTACAACCAACTTCATGCAATCCTCCTCCCACTGCCCTTTTGCCAATTGCCTTGCTTCCTGCTTCCTTCTTCCTGATTGGCTTTTCTCGAAGTCGCAGCCGCAATGACAGCCCATTGCATATTCCACCTATAATCCTCCTATATTTGCAGTCCTCAAATGGCAATGAATGAAATTCTATAACCTGATTATCAAGTACCGGCTGCAACTTGGTCTTGTATTGATTGCCCTGGGTATATACACAAACTACGCGGCGAGTTTCTGGCCGGCTTTTCCATTATATCTGATAGGAGTTATCCTCGTTGCTGGTCATTTCTTTTTTGGGCCCTTGCGGCTGATACAGGAACATATGGAAAATGGCGACATGGAAGGCGCTGAAAAGGTGCTTAGTTCCATCAAATTTCCAAACCTGCTGTATAAACCAATCCGCTCGGTATATTATACACTTAAGGGAAATATTGCTATGATGAAACAGGATTTTGATGGCGCCGAGAAAATGATGAAAAAGGGCCTCGATCTTGGTATGCCGATGAAGGAAGCCGAAGGGGCCAGCCTGCTTCAGATGGGCATGCTCTCAATGCAAAAAAACGACCTCAGGCAAGCCGAAAGCTATATTCGCTCCGCAATACGCAAAGGACTTCCTGATAAAGAAAACGAAGCGGCGGCTTACCTCCAGATGTGCAGTATTATGATGAACAAAAGGGAATTCAGGGCAGCGAAGGATTTCTTTCGAAAATCAAAAGCTCTAAAGCCGACTACTCCTCAAATTGTAGATCAGATAAAACAAATAGAGAAGTATATTTCGAGAATGCCGGGTTAGGCTAAGAGGTCAAAAGAGTAAAGGAGTTAAAAGAGGGGTTTCTTTAAACTTGTTATCCTACTTCTTGTTGATTTCAGTTTTCTTCAAGCCTGAAGTATTCCCTGTTTATTCTTTAATAAATGCGACGGCTAAATACCAGCCACCTCTTAGATAGTTTTGAAAAAAAAAGACCGCCACATACGGGCAGTCTCTCAATCTCTTTCACTCTTTTGATCTCTTAGTTTAACTTCTCAAAATGCACATCAATTCTTTTTGCCTTCTTATAATAATCAAGAATAAGCACCTGTCCCTGTTTTGCCGGCATTACTGTTGAAAAAGTAGCGTCGCTCTTCGTGTTGATCCGGTCCGTTGTTATTTGTCCTTCATTAAAGCTGATCGAATTGAACGTTCCTCCCTTGTAATCCTTTCCGCGGACATAATCACTGTAACATACGGTGAAGGAGCTAACGTCTTTGTTGGTCTGAGAGTAGGCATAATCAAACTGGCCAAACGTGTATTTCAACATCTTCCCTAACAATGGCGTACTGGCAAATTCATAACCACCCGGCAATTCCTGCGTATTCGGATTCTTGTCATAGATCTTGGCTTCTTTCACATTGAAGTCCTTGTCAAAACGGATCAGGATCATGTCTGTAACTTTCACTTTTACCGTGCTCGTTCCCGACCGGCCGGCAGTGACTATCCGCGAAGCAATGCCCAAAGCACTTGCTACCTTCTTGAATCCTTCGCCAATGGCAAAAATGCTGCCGTCAGAGGTCTGGATCATATTGTGCAGGTACATAAAACCGAAGTCTTCGATCTTCCCCTTTGCATTTGTGTTTACAAATTTCGAAAGCTCCATGCCCCATGCACTGTACTTTTCTCCGGTGATCGTTCCTTTTTCATCGATCCCCCAAAACGCCAGGCCCAGTGATTTGTCTTTGGCAATATTCCCGTTTGGATTAAAATATTCGCCAAAGAGCACCGCTTTGCCATTGTTAATTACGGACATGCTGGCAGGATAGAACTTATACTTTCCTTCATCGGTGGATTTTTCAAAGACCTGTTTACCGGTTTCCAGGTTCAACCCCAGGATAGTTGATTCAGGATTACCATCCGACAGACTACCAAACTTTAGCACCTCAATAAAAACAACGCCATTATGATAACCGAGGTAATCGCCAACAAATTTTTTACCACCAAGCGTCGGTACAAATGTCCACTGTTTCTTTTTTTCTGTTGAAAAGAAATCAATCTGGAATGTGTAGTCTTTATCTTCACGGCTTGGCATATTTGATATGAAACCTTTGCCCTCGATCGGGTATAATCCTTTATAAGTATTTTCGTCGTCAATATTTACGAGGTAGGTCGCTTCCAAATATTTTTCTTCTTTCTTTGTCAGTTGCCTGCTATAAGCATACTTCTTTTTACCGTCCGCCCCGTACACCTGGTAGTCAAATGTTCTTGCATCATCATTGTATAACAAAAAGATCAGGTCGGTACCGTTAAACGAAGATTCCAGCACCGTCACGTCTTTTGAGTCCTGGAACTTAATGTCCTTTATCTTGTTTAAATTATTGTCTGTGATCTGCAATGTGTACTCGTTTGTTCTTTTATCAATCTTATCACTGATATAAAAGAAGAAATAGCCTTTTACTTCGCTGCCTTCGCGAATGGCATCCGAACTGCGAAGCGTTAGCTTTTGAACGTTTTCAATAGATAGTTTCTGGCCATTGCACCAGGATGCAACAAGTAAAATAAATCCTGCTGCCAACACATGTTTTTTCATAGTCGAGAATATTGGTGATTAAAAAAATTTGCGCTTTAGTTGTTGGGGTTTTGAGTTTTTTTCATTTCCTCCCTGAATCCTGCATAATCTCTCATGTCAGTTTTATATTTCTGGCAAAAATGAAAACTGAGAGAAGACACCTCACCGAGCCGCAGCTGGTTGAGCATACGAAGTAAAAGATTGTATGATTCCGGGTACCCTTTGCTTTCTGCGTCAATACATGAACCTAACTGGTGGTTTTTCTGACGATCATAAATCTCATTGAGACAACGGGCAATGGAGTACACAGCCATAGGCGTGTTTTCTCCTGACTGGAGTAGTAATAAACTGTAATATAAATTCCTGCCGAGATTTTTGTCACGATAACTTTGTTCGGTCATTTCAATAAAGAAATCTTTTTTAAGTTGTTTAAATACCGCTTCATCTACCAGGAATCCCTTTCCCCCTGTGGCAGCATTAGTAATGGAATCGTGCAGGATCGAAATTCTTTTAGCACAATCAGGATGTGTTTTTAGCGAATCCCTTTCGTTGACTGAAGAGACATCCGAATCCTTTACCTGGCTAAAGATTGACGATTCTTTCTGTATCCATTTACTTTTGAATGGATAGTGTGGGAAATTAAACACCTGTCTTATGTCCGCCGGCTGATACAATAGCGAATCATCGACTTTGTCGAGCAACTCTAAACAGGTTTTGATCGCGTTGCAATCATAACCGGTTTTTCTCATGAAATGGAAAGCAAGCTTATCGGCCGCCGCTTCGTTCTCGCGGCTGTGCCTTCGACTGCTGAATGTAAAGGAGCGGGTTAGCTCTTCCAGCTGTTTATTGACGCCATATTCCGATTTTGAAATACGCTTTAACTCATTTTGAAATTCAGCGCTGTTTACTTTCTCAACATATTGTTTAATGGCCTTATTGGTGTGGTCAAGGTAATAATGAGCTAATTCATGACTGACAACAAATGCGAGCTCAGCCTCATTGCTCAAGAAAATAAACAGGCCTGCATTGATAGCGATAGTCCCATCTCCCATGCTATAGGCATTGGGCCACCAGTCGCGGGAAAACACAACTCTTGCATCTGACTTTGCAAGTTCAGCATTAACTGAAGTAATCTTTTGAACGATCGATTGGAGGTAGCCGTGCGCGATTGGCGATGTAACGGAACGATCACTTTGCCATATTTGTCCAATCTCTTTAAATTGTTCTTCGTATATTTTTTTGTAATCAGCCGCATTTTTCTTCTCAAGGGAAGTAAGGAGCATCTTTTTTTTCCTTGCTGACTGGTCAAAGTAAACCTTCTTTAAAACGCTATCGTCTTTTTGAAATGAATATAGTGGCTGAACCTGCGCAGCACTTAAAAGGGCAATGAATAAAAACGGCAGAAAAAGGAGTGCATTCTTAAATGCGCGGGTAGTGGCTACTGTCATAGGGTACTGGAGCAAAAATCAAAAATATATTGCAGGAAGCAATAATACAAGGCTTTGGTATCCAAAAAATTTATTGCGGAACCAAATAAATATGAAATTATTATAATGCCTGCTGATGGATCTGATGATATGTCCGGCAGTTTCTTTCAAAGATTCTTTATATGACAGAAAAACATGAGCACGACCATAGTGCTCAATTACTTAACTTGTAGCCAATTATACACAATTATGAAACACCTTTCTTTCGCTTGCCTTTTGGTTCTGATCGTTTCCGTTTTGGCGGGTCAGCAGCCTGCAACGGGTCAAATCGCCCTTATCCCGCAACCTGCTTCCATTTCTGTGGGATCTGGTGCATTTACGCTGCCAGACAATATTGTTATCATCGTTCCCAACAATGAAGAAGTAAGGAAAATAGCTGATCTTTTTTCTAAAAGGCTCGCCGTTACTTCGAAAAGAATAAACATAGAACAGGGCAATGCTGCGGCTGCCAACTCAATATTCTTTTCACTCGCGCCCGCCAGCAAGTTGCCCAAAGAAGGATACAACCTTAAGGTTACCAACTCAGGCATCTCATTAACTGCAACGGAACCGGCAGGTTTGTTTTACGGCGTGCAAACTTTAATTCAGCTGTTACCAAAACAAATTGAAGCAAAAGAAGCGCAGAAGAATGGCGGCACGTGGTCCATTCCCGAAGTTACTATTGAAGATTCGCCCCGCTTTGGATGGAGGGGCCTTATGCTTGATGTATCACGGCACTTTTTTACCAAGGAGCAGGTAAAGGAATATATCGATGAGATGGTGAAATATAAGTTCAATGTCCTTCATTGGCACCTTACTGATGACCAGGGCTGGCGCATTGAGATAAAAAGTTATCCAAAACTCACGTCCGTCGGTGCATGGCGGGTTAACAAAACCGGGACTTTTAATACGTTTTCAAACCCAGAACCCAACGAGCCGCGCGACTACGGTGGATTTTATACCCAGGAAGACATAAAAGAAGTTGTACAGTATGCAAAGGAGCGCTATGTGAACATACTTCCTGAGATCGACGTGCCCGGACACAGTCTTGCAGCTATTGCCGCATATCCCGAGCTGACCTGCACTCCGGGAACCTACGCTGTAAATTCCGGAGAACCTTTTATGGTATGGCCGCCGGGTGGACACTTCTATGGCTTGATTGATAACGCGCTTTGTCCTGCAAAAGAAAATGTCTATGAGTTCATGGATAAAGTAATTGGAGAAGTAGCGAAGTTGTTTCCATTTGATTACATACACATGGGGGGCGACGAAACTGCCCGGAATTTTTGGGAAAAAAGTGATGCGATAAAAGCGCTGATGAAAAAAGAAAAATTGAACAATCTCGATGAAGTCCAAAGCTATTTCGTAAAACGAATGGGAAAGATCATCGAATCAAAGGGGAAGAAAATGATTGGATGGGATGAGATTCTGCAAGGCGGTCTTGCACCTGGTGCAGCAGTCATGAGCTGGCGCGGAATGAAGGGAGGGATTGAAGCTGCCAAGATGGGGCACGAAGTTGTGATGACACCAACTGATTTTGTATATCTGGATTATATGCAGGGCGATCGGGCGCTTGAACCACCGGTCTATGCAACGTTACGACTGAAAAAAACTTACCAGTTTGAGCCGGTACCTGAGGGAGTAAATGCATCGTTGATAAAAGGTGGCCAGGGCAATCTATGGACAGAGCAGGTTTATAACATGCGACATGCACAATACATGACCTGGCCCCGCGCATTTGCGATAGCGGAAGCCTTGTGGTCGCCCAAGGAAAAAAGAAACTGGACCGATTTTGTCGCAAGGATGGAAAATCATTTTGAACGCCTCGATATGGCACAGGTAAAATATGCGCCAAGCGTATACGACCCCTCATTTGAATTAACTAAGAAAGATTCAACGATAACAGTAAAAATGACAACCGAGATCGATGGACTCGACATTCATTACAGCTTTGACAATTCATTTCCCGATAATTACTATCCCAAATACAAAGAGCCTGTTACCGTTCCCAAAGACGCCGTAACAATGAAAGTAATCACCTACCGAAATGGAAAGCCGATCGGCAGGTTGATTGTGATCCCAAGGTCGGAGATGAACAGGAGGGTTGGGATTAAATAGATGTAATTGGGAATTAGTTATTGGGAATTCGGTCCAGATAGCTATCGGATCGGATTTCGGATTTCGGACCTGCCCGCCGGCACGCAGGTTTTTGAATTTCGGATTTAATTACTAATTCGTATTGAAAGGCACCCTAATCAATATCTTTTCCCATAACATCGTTATCTCGCCTGAAGTACTGTTCGTCGCATTGACGTTGAATGTCAATCGTTGTGTAACGCTATGATCTTCCGGTTTGACATCTAAGCCAACCACATCTTCTTTTTCATTGTAGTCGTCTGCCATGTGCTGGTCGTAACGCGAATTCAATATTACTTTCCATTTTTCTTTACCAGGTATAGTGAAGAATGCATAATGCCCGGCCGGAATTTTCTTGTTGTTGATAGTAACATCTTTGCTGAATTGTACGCTTGAAGCAGTGTGTGCCCCGGTTGCCCAAACCTTATCAAACGGAACTAGCCCTCCCCAGATTTCCCTGCCCTTCACACCAGGAGAGTTGTATTCAATGTGTACGTGGTTCCCGTTAACGATAGCCATAGCCATGCGATGCGGGCTTCCCTTTAGGGTGTCTTCTGTAATGACGCCATTGTTGACGCTGTCACAATAATCATTACTTGCAACAGTGGCATGCCCCCTATGTTCATCAGCGGATTTATTTTCAACTGGCTCTGTTTTCTTTTCATCGTTGTTGCAGGCAAGCATAAAAGCAAGGATCAGCAGGTATGAAGCTTGTTTTATCATAATCAATAAATTGGATCTTTGAAAGACGTAAAATTAGTGTGATGATAGTTACTTATCATAAATTAAAAGACCCTCCTGTTCCGATAATAACGGGTTCTTTAGAAACTCCCGGTCCGTCAATGTTTTCAGAAAGGCGATCACTTTCAATTTCTCTTCGTCGGTAAGCGGAATTCCGTGTCCGCCCTTTTGCTCGAGCAACGGATCGAGGTTCGGCGTATGTTGCACTCCAGACCTGTAATGATCCAAAACCTGCCCCAGGCCATAAAATCTTCCGTCATGCATATACGGAGCGGTAACTTCAATGTTTCGAAGAGTGGGCACCTTGAATTTATATGAGTCGTTTGAATCGAGTGTAATCACGAACCTTCCCCTGTCGTCGTTGCGATTGGGCTGAACTCCATTATTGCGAAAAGAGTAATCTGTAAATAATGGCTCGGCATGACAGGTGTTGCATTTTTGTTTGAACAACTGGTAGCCTTCTTCTTCCTCTGGTGTAAACGTCTCTCCTTCCTTGCGCATTACCTTGTCATATTTACTATTGCTGCTAATGCACATCAGCATGAATTGCGACAAAGCTTTCATCGTTTTGGCTGATGTGATTTCTTCGCTGCCGAATGCTTTTTTAAATAAACCGGGGTAATCGGGTTGCTGACGAAGCTTTTCCAATACAACAGACATTTTTTCATCCATTTCACTGAATGTAGTAATTGGCACCAACGGCTGCAGATCGAGGTGAAAAACGCCTCCATCCCAAAAAAAAGCGTTTGCCCATGCCAGGTTCATGATAGGTGGAGAGTTCCGGCTTCCGAGACGGTCATCAATTCCGTGACTGACATCGTGGCCATGGTGCGTGAAAGCCGCTCCCTGGATATGGCAGCTGCCACATCCGATCGTATTATTTCTCGACAAGCGCGGATCATAAAACAATTTGCGGCCGAGCTCAAATCCATCTTTCGTAACCGGGTTTTTAGAAAAATCATATACGGGCTGGGGAAAATTAACTGGCTTCTGAAAGCCGGTAAACTCGTTCAGTATAGTGCCGGCGGAGGTCAGCAAGACCAATAACCCAATAATAATAAAATAGTATCGCCGGTTCATAGAGAGAATCAGTTAACGGTGCGGTCGTGGTAAAACATCTTGCTATAATTATTGGCAACGTTTACGCTATACTCGCTGAACATAACACTCGGGTGAGCTGCAATACTGAGTTTGGTCACCCCATTAAATGTTTTTAAGATATCTGCCTTAATGTAAATGGTTGCATTTCTCCCTTTCTTCGCCTTCACAGCGCCTTGTTTTGAAAGATCAAGCGTAACTGACTTGATATTATTGATGGTTGGGGCGGAATATCCTCCAAACCCTCCGATGTGAAAACGAAATCTTCGGTTACCCGTAGGGTCCTCGGGAGCAGCATCCGATGTCCCCTCCATCTTGAAGAAGATGTAACCGCTGTTCCAGCTCCAGTACATGCCATTATCCATCGAGCTGGAAGGGTCCAGGACTCCTTTTCTCTTATCAATAGGCATGGTATTTCTCAGGCTGTCCACACCCAACACAAATGTCACCTTGTTATACTCACCGGGTGGCACCTTTAGTTTTATCGTTTGAGTACCCGCTTCGTGCTCCTGTATTAAAAAATAACTGTCATCTTGTTTGACCGAAAACGACTTTCCGTTGCGACCAGTAAACTTTATGTTGCTGACAAAATACTGTAATTGGGAAACATTCAATGATTCGCCGGAAGAATTGGTGTAATCGCCTGAATTTAACAACAGGTCCTTACTGCCTGCTACATTATCAAATTCAAGCGTCAAATCAGCCAGTTCATTTCGAATTCCAGGATGATCTTCCTTTTTTGCGCTGCCTAAAACCACAACTGTCAACATTGACAACATGGTCATTTTAAAAAAAATTTTCATAGCAGCTTGATTGTTTTTGGAGACGGTGTTCGGAGCTATTTCAGGCTGATTTTTACGAAAACAAATATAAACTATAAAAAGAGGGGTTGCAAGACCACCTGCTGTGATTTGGACAGTAAATCCTGTGTTTGCAGCCGCAATTGGTTGTAAATTTGCCGGATTGGAAAAATCACCCGTCTTCCAGGCAGGATACTTGCTTTTGGTCAATGACTTCAGCAGAATTGATGCACTATATAATCAAATTATTTTTCCATTTAACATTTTATTAAAAAGAGAATTTATTAAGCCAGATTCATATACGCATGTCATTTAATAAAGAAAGATTAGAAAAGAAATTTGCAGAGGAATACGACAGGCTCAATAAAGAACAGCGCAAGGCGGTCGATACGATTGAGGGTCCCGTGATGGTAATTGCCGGGCCGGGCACCGGCAAAACTCAAATACTTGCCAGCCGGATAGGAAAGATACTGCTGGAAACTGATGCTTCTCCCGAAAACATCCTTTGTCTTACGTATACTGACGCCGGGGTGGTTGCTATGAGAAGGCGGTTATTGCATTTTATCGGGCCGGACGCCTACAAGGTGAGCATCTGCACGTTCCATGCCTTTTGCAACGATGTGATCCAGGACAATCTTTCATTGTTTGAAAAAACGTCGCTTGACCCTGTGTCCGACCTTGAAAAAATTCAATTATTCAAAGAGCTTATAGATTCGTTCCCCAAAAACCATCCTTTAAAACGCTATCGGGGTGACGTTTACTTTGAGATCAACAATCTTCAATCCCTATTCAGCTCTATGAAGCGGGAAGGATGGACGCCTGTGTTTATCAATCAACGCATCAATGAATATATAGCCGATTTGCCTAACAGGGAAGAATTTATTTACAAAAGAAAATGGGGCGATTTTCGACCGGGTGATCTGAAAAAAGATAAGATTGAAGAACAGAAGGAAAGGATGGTAAAATTGCAGGCTGCCGTTGGTGAATTTGATGCATTCCAGCAATTATTACGCAAGCGCAACCGCTATGATTTTGATGACATGATCAACTGGGTGATTAATGCGTTTGAAACGAATAAAAATCTGCTGGCGAATTACCAGGAGAAATACCAGTACATCCTGGTCGATGAGTACCAGGATACCAGCGGAACACAAAACAGGATCGTTCAGCTGTTGATCAATTATTGGGACAAGCCCAATGTGTTCGTCGTGGGCGATGATGATCAAAGTATTTATCGTTTCCAGGGAGCCAGCCTGACTAACATGCTGGACTTTGCGAATAGCTACAAAGAAAGTTTGATGATGGTGGTGCTTGCCAATAATTACAGGTCCACTCAACCTATCCTCGATATTTCCGCCACACTAATCAGCAGAAATGAAGAGCGCCTCATCAATCAATTGCCCGGCCTGGCTAAACGGCTTATCTCTTCAAATCTTAAGGTGAAACATGTAACGCATCCCCCGGTGATCAGGGAATATGAGAACCAGCAGCAGGAAATGATCGGAATCACATTAGAGGTTCAGACCTTAATTGCCGGTGGAACTGCACCTGGACGAATAAGTATCATTTATAAAGAAAATAAATATGGCGAAGAGCTATCCAAATATTTCAAGCAGCTGAATATACCGGTATACAGCAAACGCAGGATGAACATATTTGAAATTGCGCTTGCACAAAAAATCATGCTTGTGCTTCGGTGGCTGGCAGCGGAGCATGATGTGCCTTATGGTGGCGATGAAATGCTTTTTGAAATATTGCACTTTGACTGGTTTAACATACCAGCTGTTGAAATTGCCAAACTGAGCATTGAAGTTGCGGAAAAAAAATTTGGCGACAATAAAACATCAATGAGACAATTGCTTGCAGAAAAAGCAAGCGCAATTCCAAAAGACCTGTTTACCCCATCATTACAGGAAAATCTGAAGAAAGCGAGCATTGTGCTTGAGACGTTGGTTGCAGATGTTTCCAACAACACCCTTCAGACATTATTTGAAAATATAGTCCGTAAGGCCGGCGTATTGAATCACATTATGCAAAGCGCGGACAAACTTTGGCTGATGCAGGTGTTGACGGGATTGTTTGATTTTGTGAAAGAGGAAACACGACGTCAACCATTATTGACCCTGCAGCAACTGGTAAATATCTTCGATCTTATGGATAAGGAAGATATTCCGCTGCCCCTGGTACAGGTAAGTGGCAGTGATAAAGGCGTAAATCTTCTAACGGCACACGGCGCCAAGGGTCTTGAGTTTGAATGTGTTTTTTTTGCAGGATGTAATGCCACCTGGTGGGAAAAGAAACGCAAACCCGGGGGCGGTTATACATTCCCCGATACCATATTTTTAACCAATGGAAGTGGCAGGGGCGACGTTGAAGAATTGCGCAGGCTATTTTATGTCGCACTGACAAGAGCGGAGCAGCATCTTTTTATTTCTTACAGTCGTTACAGAATCGATGGCAAGGAAATGGAACCTTCCATGTTTATCGCAGAAATACAGGATTTTCATCCAAGTCTCACAACAGAACAGGCTGTAATCAGCCCCACAGATATTTGTACATTCTCCGAACTTCAATTTGTGTCGGTCTCTCCTGAGATCGAAAAAATGGAAAAAGAATTTGTAACACGTTTGCTTGAAAAGTTTTCCATGAATGTAACGGCCCTGAGTAATTATTTAAAATGTCCTCTTGAATTTTATTTCAGAAATCTTCTGCGTATTCCCTCTCCAAAAAACGAAGCAACTGAATTTGGGTCTTCTGTACATTACGCTTTGGAACAGCTATTCCGCAAGATGCAGGCCAATGATAAGCAACAATTCCAATCTAAAGAGGAGTTCATTGCCGATTTTGAATGGTATATGAAGCGACATCGTGAAAGCTTCACAAAAGAACAATTCGAAAGACGAATGGAGTATGGGCATGAGGTGTTAGCCAATTATTATGACACCTACATAAACAGCTTTAATAAAATTGTTGCCATTGAAAGAAATATTCGTAACGTGGTAGTAAAGGATGTACCGTTGAAAGGCAAGCTGGACAAACTGGAGTTTGATGGGAAATCAGTTAATGTAGTGGATTACAAAACTGGTGATCCGGACAAGTCGGCGTCCAAACTAGCTGGTCCCAGCGATAAAGATCCCAACGGCGGCGATTATTGGCGCCAGGCCGTTTTTTATAAGATTCTTGTTGACAACTTTCCAGAAAAAGACTGGAAAGTCGCCAGCACAGAGTTTGATTTTATAGAACCTGACAAAAAGAAAAACTACCGCAAACGAAAAGTAACGATTACCCCTGCTGACATAACGACGGTGACTGAACAAATTGCGGAAACATGGAAGAAAATACAGGCTCACGATTTTTATACAGGCTGTGGCAAAGAAGATTGCCACTGGTGCAATTTTGTAAAAACAAACAACCTGGCTGTCGCGCTTCATGAAATAGAGGAAGAGCAGGAGGAAGAAATTTGATTACAATGGATTTAACGGATTTTGAGGACATGTTTGACCTGAAACCGCCTAAGTTTGCGATTATAAAATGACGAAGCCAAGCCTGATAAAAATACTTTTTCCGTTATTACTTCTTATAATAATCATTCCGCAATTTCTTGTTCAGACGGGCTGCGCAAATATCATTCCGCCCGAGGGAGGCCCCAAGGACAGCCTGCCACCTATTTTGAGGAAAGCGGATCCGGCTGACTCTTCGCTGAATTTTTCAGATAATAAGATCACGTTGGTATTCGATGAATACGTAAATGCCGATAATTATTTACAGGAAATGATCGTATCTCCTGTTCCGCTGAACATGCCGACCGTGACGAGAAAGCTGAACACGGTTACGGTAAAGCTTCGCGATTCATTGGAACCAAATACAACCTACGCGATCAATTTTGGAAATACAATCAAAGATGTTAATGAAGGGAACATGATGAAGAATTTCACCTATATCTTTTCGACCGGCCGTTATCTCGATTCACTCCAGTTCACGGGCAATGTGCTGCTTGCACAAACCGGCGATATCGATACCACTTTATCAGTGCTTCTTCACAAATCGGGAATTGACTCAGCTTTGATTAAGGACAAACCCAGGTATGTTGCCAAGCTGGATGGACATGGGCATTTTCGGTTTAAAAACCTTCCACCGGGTACATTTTATCTGTATGCTTTAAAGGATGAAGGCGGAAGCTTCCGTTATATGAGTAAGTCGCAGTTATTTGCCTTTGCAGATTCAGCGGTTGTTATCGGCGATTCAACGAAGCCAGTTACTTTATATGCATTTGCAAGTGCCGAAAAACTCCAGCCTACCAGCGCTTCATCGGATCAAAAAAACAAGAAGCCCGGAGATAAACGATTAAAGTTTGTCACTAATCTTTCAGCCGATCGACAGGACCTGCTTGAAAAATTTGTAATGACGTTTGAAACCAAACTGAAAAATTTCGATTCCTCCAAAGTTCATTTCAGTATGGACACAACATTCACACCGCTTTCGGGATTCACGTGGCAACTGGACAGCACACGAAAAAAATTGTCGCTTGATTATCCATGGCAGGAGGAGGCTTTTTATAACCTCGTGTTCGAAAAAGATTTTGCTTCAGATTCACTCGGGCAACAGTTGTTAAAGCCCGATACGATTAGCTTCCGGGGAAAAAGTAAAAGGGACTATGGAAAACTGGTACTCCACTTCCGAAATCTTGATCTTTCTAAAAATCCTGTCCTCCTCTTTGTTTTGAACAATGAAGTAAAAAAATCCTATCCACTGAATGATGCGTCTTTCTTACAACAACTTTTCCCGCCCGGGGAATACCACCTTCGAATTTTACATGACGATAACAAGAATGGCATATGGGATCCGGGAGTATTTTTTGGTGAACATCATCAGCCGGAACTGGTAAAACCGCTGCAAAGGACGATCAACGTCAGGCCGAACTTTGATAACACATTTGACATAGATGTTAATGCAGTCGCGGCTCCCGGGGAAAAGCAAAAACAGCAGTCCGTTCCGGGGCAACGACCGACGCAAAGCCAGGGCCCTGGAAACAGGCCGGCTACCAGGCCAACCCGGTTTTGAGCCGGAAAATTGTGTCTTTCGCGCTTCGAATGATCCAATAAACTAATTCATTTCCAGCAACACACCCTTCCTGATCATTGTGCCGGGCGTGGCCGTCTTTTTGGCGGTTAGCTTATCTTTGCCGGATGCAATTTTCATCATCATTATTGGAAGATGCAGTCAACGAATTTGCCCGGCTGCCGGGCATTGGTAAAAAAACTGCTTTGCGTTTAGTGCTTCATCTCTTGAAGCAAAATGTGACGGATGTGCAGCAATTTGGAGGAGTGGTAACCAGGATGCGAAGTGAAATAAGATTTTGCCAGCGCTGCTTTAATGTTGCCGATGCAGATATCTGTTCCATTTGCGCTAACTCAATGCGTAAGCAGGAAACGATATGTGTGGTAGAATCAATACGGGACGTCATCGCCATTGAAAGTACGCAACAGTATAACGGCATCTACCACGTACTTGGCGGAATTATTTCACCATTGGATGGTGTTGGACCCGATCAGCTCAATATTGAAACGCTGGTAAGCCGCGTGCAAAAAGAACAAACGGAAGAGCTCATTTTTGCACTTAATCCGAATATCCAGGGTGATACTACCATCTATTATATTCAAAAGAAACTTCAGCCGCATAATATCCGGATCACAACCATTGCACGCGGAATCTCATTTGGCGGAGAATTGGAATATGCCGATGAACTTACCCTGGGAAGAAGCTTACAGAACAGGATGCCTTTTGATAAATATGTAAGTCATTAAAGCTCGCTGGCGTGGTCAATTGCTCACAGCCGACGGGTAATGGTATGACCCGGTGGGACAAATTCAATACTTTTTTATTATCAATAGTTATCTTAGCTTTGCCCCTCGCAGGTGGATTTGTTTATTGTTCAGCCTGGAAAAATTGAACTAATAAACGCAAAGAAACTCTCCCATACCAGTTTCCCAACGTTTAATAGTTCAGATGGCAATAATGTTCCTGCATCAGGGATACGCTGACACCGTCTCAGCGGTTCATGTGCTTAGGACAATGAAGATTGAAATCATTTAGTTCATCATAAATGTCGAATATGAATATCCGGGAAGAATTGAAAAAACGCATACTGATCATTGATGGCGCGATGGGCACCATGATACAGCGTTACAAGCTGGCCGAAGCAGATTATCGGGGATCACGATTTAAAGACTGGCATTGTGACGTAAAAGGTAACAATGACCTTCTTAGCATCACGCAGCCGCATATCATTACGGAGATACATAAGCAATACCTCGATGCCGGCGCCGATATTATCGAAACAAACACATTCAGCAGCACGGCTGTTGCTATGGCAGATTATCAAATGCAATCGCTGGCTTATGAACTGAATGTGGCAGCGGCTAAATGTGCCCGGGAAGCCATCGTTCAATCAGGAAAAGAGGCTTGGGTAGCAGGCGCTATGGGACCACTAAACAAAACGTTATCTCTATCGCCTGATGTAAACAATCCTGGCTATCGCGCTGTAACTTTCGACGAAGTAGTGTCTGCCTATTATGACCAGGTTCGGGGACTTGTAGATGGTGGTGTTGATATTTTACTCATCGAAACCATCTTTGATACCTTAAATGCCAAAGCCGCAATATTTGCCATAAAGAAATATTTCCGCGATCATCCCCATTTTAAATCCCCCATTGGGGGGCTACCGGTGATGATAAGTGGCACAATAACTGACGCGTCGGGCAGGACCCTGAGCGGCCAAACACTGGAAGCTTTCTACAATTCTGTGATGCACGCAAAACCGTTAAGCATTGGTTTGAACTGCGCACTGGGTGCAAAAGAAATGCGGCCGCACATTGAGGAGCTTTCGCAAATTGCCAGTTGTTACGTTTCCGCTTATCCAAATGCAGGGCTGCCCAATGCAATGGGTGAATATGACGAAAGACCGGAAGACACGGCGCACTACCTGGAAGAATGGGCCAGGGAAGGGTTTGTAAACATTGTAGGCGGTTGTTGTGGTACTACGCCGGACCATATCAGGCATATTGCAGAAGACGTAAAAAACCTTAGGCCAAGAGCATTGCCCATTCAAGAAAAGGAGCTGATATAAATTTGAAGTCACAAATGGTGCCTTAACTTTCAGTAAGAGGTTTTAAGATCGCCGAATAGGAATTAATCATGTCAGAATCGATACATATCAAACCATACTTACGTCTTTCCGGTTTAGAACCATTGACCGTTCGGCCAGAAAGCAATTTTGTAAATGTTGGCGAGCGTACGAATGTAACAGGTTCTAAAAAATTCGCAAGGCTTGTCAGGGAGAATAAATACGAAGAAGCATTAAGCGTAGCGCGGCAACAAGTTGAAAATGGTGCCCAGGTACTGGATGTTAATATGGACGATGCCCTCCTTGACGGTGTGAAGGCCATGACCACATTCCTCAATCTTGTCCAGAGCGAGCCCGATATTGCAAAGATTCCGATCATGATTGACAGCTCTAAGTTTGAAATCATTGAAGCGGGACTGAAGTGTGTACAGGGAAAATGCATCGTGAACTCCATTTCAATGAAGGAGGGAGAAGCCAAATTTATCGAGCAGGCAATCATCTGCCAGAGCTACGGTGCTTCTGTTATCATAATGGCTTTTGATGAAAAGGGACAGGCAGATACGAAAGAGCGTAAAGTGAATATCTGCCACCGTGCCTACAAAATATTAACGGAACAGGTAGGCTACGATCCGCAGGATATTATTTTCGATCCCAACATATTTGCTATAGCAACAGGCCTTGAAGAACATAATAATTATGGTGTTGATTTTATTGAAGCAACCCGGGAAATAAAACAACTAATGCCGTTGACGAAGGTCAGTGGCGGCGTGAGCAACCTTTCTTTTTCATTTCGTGGAAATGATCATGTGCGCGAAGCAATGCATTCTGTGTTCCTTTATTATGCGATCAAAGCCGGCATGGATATGGGAATTGTGAATGCGGGGCAACTGGTGGTATACGATGAAATAGAACCTCAGCTAAAGGAATTATGTGAAGATGTAATCCTGAATCGCAATAATGAGAATAATGAGGCCACTGAAAAGCTCATAACATTTGCAGAAACTGTAAAAGCCAAAGGCAGGGAAGAAAAGAAAGATGATGCCTGGAGAAATACGCCTGTAGAAGAACGATTAAAACATGCATTGGTAAATGGCATTACTGACTACATTGATGCTGACACAGAAGAAGCTAGGCAGAATTATCCCAAACCGCTTGACGTAATTGAAGGCCCTCTGATGGACGGGATGAACGTGGTTGGTGACTTGTTTGGAGCCGGTAAAATGTTCCTTCCGCAGGTTGTAAAGAGTGCCCGGGTCATGAAAAAAAGCGTGGCGGTCCTGACTCCATATATTGAAGAGGAAAAGAAGAAGAATCCAATGGCAGGAAATGGGAATGTGCCCAGGATTTTGCTGGCGACGGTAAAAGGAGATGTTCATGATATCGGTAAGAATATTGTTGGAGTAGTGTTAGGTTGTAACGGTTACGAGGTGATCGATCTAGGGGTCATGGTACCGGCCGACAAAATATTGGAGACTGCAGAAAAAGAAGGAGCCGATATCGTCGGGCTCAGCGGACTGATCACACCTTCGCTTGATGAAATGGTGCACGTAGCTCATGAAATGAAACGGCGGGGAATGAAACAACCGCTGCTTATTGGCGGGGCCACCACTTCCAGGATGCATACTGCTGTGAAGATCGCACCTCAATATGACAACGGTGTGGTTCATGTGCTGGACGCATCAAGAAGCGTAACGGTAGCCGGATCGTTACTAAGCAAGGAACAAAAAGGAAACTTCCTTGCAACCGTTGAATCAGAATATAAAAAACTGGCTGAAGATTTCGGAAACAAAAAATCAACCAAGCAATATTTAAGTTTTGCCGAAGCGCAGGCAAATAATGTAAAGATCAACTGGACCAATTATGAACCGCCCGTTCCGGCATTTACCGGCACAAAGGTTTTTAAGGCCTATGATCTTGCCGATGTTCGAAAATATATTGACTGGCAACCCTTCTTCATCGCATGGGAAATGCATGGTAAGTTCCCGCAAATATTAAACGACAGCATCATCGGAACAGAAGCCACTAAATTATATAATGACGCAAATATTTTACTGGATCAAATTATCAAAGAAAAGTGGTTGACCGCACAGGGGGTCATCGGGTTCTGGGAAGCGAACACCACTGCACCTGATACAATTGAAGTTAAGGCTGGAAATGACGAAGTAAAACTGGAATCATTGAGGCAGCAAATTAAAAAGGCAGCCGGTCAGCCAAATCTCTCTTTATCAGATTTCATCACTCCTAAAAATACAGGAAAGAAAGATTTTATCGGTGGATTTTCAGTGACGATACAGGGAATCGAACCGCATATCAAAAAGTTTGAGACGGCACACGATGACTACAACAAAATCATACTCCAGGCACTTGCCGACCGGCTTGCAGAAGCTTTTGCCGAATTGCTTCACCAAAAAGTGAGGAAAGAGTATTGGGGTTACAACAGGGAGGAAAATCTTTCCAATGAAGAATTGATCAAAGAAAAATATTCAGGTATTCGTCCAGCACCCGGTTACCCGGCATGTCCGGATCATACTGAAAAATATAAATTATTTGAATTGTTGGGTGGCACCGATACCACGGGGATCACCCTCACCGAATCACTAGCCATGTATCCGGCCGCATCTGTTTGCGGTTGGTATTTCAGCCACCCACAAAGTCAATATTTTGGTGTGGGCAAAATTCAGCCTGATCAACTGGAAGATTATATCAGAAGAAAAAAGCTAGATAAAGATGAAATGACCAGATGGCTAAGACCGGTACTGGAATAAACTCAATTTGCCTTATCGTCCATTTCTTCCTGCCTTTCTTCTAAAGGTAACTCATCAGATTTCCCAACTTTTATTTTTGGATTTTGACCGGGGCCCGTAATATTCATCGGGATACCGACGATACCGAATGGCGGCAAACCAAGCCGGCATTTGAATTTCACCATACCGTCAAAATTTGTTTGTCCCTGTATGCGAAGGCGAAAACCGGCCAATTTCTTTGGTTTTCTCCAGCGTTCCTTCAGCGACGTAAGCATGAGTTCCCCACGTGTAACGAACCTTTTACAATAGTCCCATCGCTTTTATTTCTTTCAAAAACTGTGAAGGAGATTGAAAATGAATGGAAGTAATGCCCAATTGCTCTGCCGCCTTCACATTTCTCATATTATCATCTGTAAATAAAGCTTCATGTGGATTTACATTATAACGGTCAAGTAGTA
>Ga0207701_10001289_pt1 | contig 26506 bp, 22 predicted proteins | sample KBSSwiSSwithPhiX_FD_184294 | JGI IMG/M metagenome (GOLD analysis project Ga0207701, IMG submission 184294) | Switchgrass rhizosphere bulk soil microbial communities from Kellogg Biological Station, Michigan, USA, with PhiX - S5 (SPAdes) (version 2) | ecosystem: Environmental > Terrestrial >... | reverse complement strand
GCTCTGTCGGCTCGCTCCGTTCGCCTGGATCGCGTCGTCGTTCGGCTTCGCCGTGTCCGCCGGAGTACTTCGGTGCGAAGAAGGCGGCTCGCGTACGATCACTCGCGCACCCGTTCGCCAAGCATCCGATTGGTGTTAGAACGACGTCCGGAAATTCAGAACGCCGACACTTCACCGGCCGGCCACCGCCGGCTGGTTGATGCCGCCATAACGACGATCGCGCTTCTGATACGCGAGAATGGCCTCGAGGAGGTGCTGCTTGCGGAAGTCGGGCCACAGGGTGTCGGTCACCCAGATTTCGGCGTAAGCAATCTGCCAGAGGAGGAAGTTACTGACACGCATCTCGCCGCTGGTCCGTATCAGCAGATCGGGATCAGGTTGACCGGCGGTGTACAACAGATCACCAAAGCGCTGCTCGTCCAGATCCGCCGCACTGATGCCGGACGCAATCGCGCGCCGGGCCGCCTCGACTATCTCTGCCCGTCCCCCGTAATTCAGCGCAATGTTGAAGAGCATCCCCGTGTTTCGTGAGGTCTGCTCTTCGGCCATCTTCAGCTCCCCCTGCACATCCGGCGCAAGTTCATCTTCGCGGCCGATCACGCGAAAACGGATGTTGTTCTTGAGCAGGGTCTTCAATTCGAGCCGAAGGTATCGCTTCAGAAGCGACATCAGCGTCGACACTTCCGTCACTGGACGTTTCCAGTTCTCGACCGAGAACGCGTAGAGGGTCAGGACCTTGATGCCAAGGCGCGCCGACGACTCGACGATGTCGCGAACCGAGTCGATACCGGCGCGGTGACCCTCGACCCGCGGCAGATGGCGCTGGGCGGCCCAACGGCCATTCCCGTCCATGATGACGGCGATATGTTGCGGGAGTCGCGCGAAGTTCACCTGTCGTGCGAGCGCCTCTTCAGGCGAACCGGCCTCGACGACGGAGAGAATGTCCTGAAGCGACATGGCTGGTGCCGAAATTAAACCTTGATAATACAGTGTGTTACGGCTGCCTCACAAGTGGGGTTCAATCGGTTGAATATTCGACGCGGACGAGGAACAAGCCGTGCGCGGGAGCAGTCGTGCCCGCCTGCGATCGGTCGCCGGACGCGAGGATTTCCTTCATCCTCTCTGCCGTCCATCGGCCGGCGCCGATCTCGGCCAGGGTGCCGACGATGTTGCGCACCATGTGCCGCAGGAATCCGTCGCTCCGGAGGCGTATGACGAGCGGCACGTCATGTCCCCGTCCGCTCTCCCAGTTGATTGCGTGAATCGTCCGCTGACTCGATGCGACATCCGAGCCGGCGGATTGAAAAGCGGCAAAGTCATGAGTGCCGATGAGGTGTGCTGCTGCCCGCTTCATGGCGTCGAGATCGAGTCGATTCGGTAGGTGCCAGACATAGCGAACGAGAAACGGCGACACGATCGGCGCGTTCACGATTCGGTATTCGTAGGTCTTGCCAACCGCGCTGAACCGTGCGTGAAAATCTGCGGGCATCTCCTCGACCGAGAGCACGCGAACGTCTGTTGGCAGCACTGCATTCAGTGCGCGCGCGACCACGTGTGCTTCATGTGCAGCCGGAAATGCGATGCTGGCCACCTGTGCAAGTGCGTGGACGCCTGCGTCGGTTCGACCGGCACCGTGGACCGTGACGTGAGTTCCAGCGAGCGGCGCGAGCGCGTCTTCGAGAAGCCCCTGGATCGAGATCCCGGCTGCCTGACGCTGCCAGCCGACGTAGTTGGTGCCGTCGTACTGCAACGTAAGCTTGAGATTTCGCATTCGTGCTACGCCCGGGGATTACACGCGCGAGCCGGGTTTTGTGACCGGAATTCCTTTCGCACAGAGAGGACACGCCTCCGGGTCGTAGGTCGGCACATTCATCTGGATCAGACTGAAGAGGGGCACTGGAACATTGGAGGAATCGCCACTGCGATCGACGAGTGCTGCCGCGCCTGACACCGTCGCGCCGGCGGCATTCGCGACATCGATCGTCTCTCGGGTGGATCCGCCGGTCGTGACGACGTCTTCAACGACGACGACGCGATCCGCGGGGGACAATGTGAATCCGCGCCGGAGTGTGAGCTTGCCATCCACGCGCTCGGCAAACATCGCGCGAATGCCAAGCGCGCGGCCGACCTCCTGCCCGATCACGATCCCGCCGAGGGCCGGGGAAAGAACCGCCGTTCCCTGCAGATGCGTCAGTCGCTCGCCAAGCGCTTCTCCGAGGGCACTCGCGAACTCCGGATACTGCAGGACGAGCGCGCTTTGGAAGTATCGATCGCTATGAAGTCCAGATGTAAGGCGGAAATGTCCTTCGAGCAGCGCGCCGGACTTTCGGAACATGTCGAGAACAGTTTCGGCGTCCACTACGACGTCGCCTTTCCGTTGTGCGAGGTTCTCAGGTTGTCTTCGAACAGTTTGAGGATACGTTTGTATTCGTCCGCCCAGGATGACGCTTCGGTGAAACTGTGATTCTCGACGGGATACGGGGCAAACGTCCAGTTCTCCTTCCGCAGCTCGACGAGCCGCTGCACGAGACGAACGGAATCCTGGAAGTGAACGTTGCTATCGACCATGCCGTGACAAATCAGCAGCGCCCCCTTCAGTCCCTCGGCAAAATAAATCGGTGAGCTCCTGCGGTAGGCTTCCATGTCTTTCTGCGGCACGTTGAGAATATTCGACGTGTAGCCATGGTTGTAGTGCGCCCAGTCGGTCACCGGTCGCAGCGCCGCGCCCGCGGCGAAGACATCGGGCGTCGTAAACATTGCCATCAGCGTGATGAATCCGCCGTAGCTGCCGCCGTACACGCCGATACGTTTCGGATTCACCTGCTCTTTCGCCGTCAGATACTTGGCGCCGTCGACGATGTCCTCGAGATCCTTGCCTCCCATGTGACGGTAAATCGCCGTGCGCCAGTCGCGCCCGTAACCCGAACTCGCGCGATAGTCGACGTCGAGCACCACGTATCCGCGCGACGCGAGCAGGTTGTGAAACATGTACTCACGGAAATAACTCGCCCAGTACTTGTGCGCATTCTGTGCATAGCCGGCGCCGTGAACGAACACAACTCCAGGACGCGCCGGATCACGTCTGGCGCCAATCATCTCGGGCGTGAACAGGCGCGCGTGGACGGCAACACCGTCACGCGCGGTAAAGGTAATGACTTTCGCATCGATCCAGTTGAAAGAGCGCCACTCGGACGTTGGCGTAACCGTCACCTGCTTCGCTGAGGCCCCCTGCCGGTTCGGCATCACGAACACTTCAGGCGGTTTGTTGCTGTAGGAATAGACGAGACCGATCGATGAGTCGTCAGGCGACACTTCTGCCTGGTTCGATCCGACCATCGACGTGATCCTGGTCCGCGCGCCGCCATCGAGCGGAAGCGAGTACAAATGCCGCTCTCCGGGATGCGATTCAGTCGTGGTCAGATAGAACGTCCGGCCGTCCTGTGAAAGATCTGCGGAACTAATCTCCCACTTTCCTTCCGTCAACTGGCTGGCTTTCGCATGCTCGGTCGAGAGATCGAGCGTGTAGAGATGCATCCACCCGTCGCGCTCGGAGAGGAACCACACCCGTTTGTCATCGGGCAGGAATTGCAGCGTGGGCGAGCCAAAACCGCCCCCCGCTTCCCGGATCCACGCATCGTCGTGCAACGTGTCGATGACGCGTGTCTTCCCCGTTTCGGCATCGATGGTCACGAACCATCGATCTTTGTTGTCGGCGGAGGTGGCTGAGGCAACCGCGTACTTACCGTCGGTTGAGAAAACCGGCGTCCCCCAGCGAATTTCACGTTCCGCTTTCGATGACGAACCGGCTGGCTTCTCTGCTTCCGCCACAGGAGGCGCGAAGCTGCCGTCTGCCCATACTGATTTCCCGGTCTGCAGATTCAACACCGCAAGGAGACGTCTATCCTGCGTATCACCGACGTTCGATCTGCCGGGGATGTCCTCGGTGTAACCCGTTTCGGTGACGTAGTTAGGCACGATCGTGTTCTTCACGCCTGCTGGTCGTTCAGCAACCACGATGAAAACGTGTATGCCGTCGGGCGACAGAATCAGGTCTGTGGCGGATTGACGATCCTGAAGCTCAAAAGTTGGCAGCTTGTCCTTCTTCGCCTTCTCGTCATCCTTCTTCTTCTGTTCCTTTTGCGTGCGAAGGTACTCGATGAGCTTTTCTTCTTCATCCCGCAGGAACTTCTGGCTATCGGTAAGTCGTGGTTCCGCCTTCTTGGGAGCGACGTCGGTCAACTGCGTCACGATCCCGCTCGACGTCGAATCGACGGGGACGATGAAGAGGTTTCCGTCCCGCACGTATGTGACATGCGTATCGTTTCGTGCCCAGCGCGGATTCGATTCACTGCCGGTCGTTCGCGTAATTTGCCGGCGCGCGCCCCGCCCGCTGTCAACCAGAACGACATCCCCACCGTCTACAAACAGGATGCGGCGATGCGCTTTGTCCCACCGTCCGTTGGCTGCCGGCGCCGACTTGACCTCGTCGTCTGACAGCTTGCGGAGGTTGCCGCCATCGCGATCGACGAGGAATGTCGAGGCTTGGGTTTCGCCCGGTTTGCGCCACTCGAAGAACAACTTCTGAGAGTCGGCCGACCAGCGGAGACCGGTCGGGGGGTACCCGACGAGATCGGGTCCGCGCATGATGCTGTCGACTGTGAGTTCGAAACGGCCGGTGGACGGGCGAGCACCCGGATCCGTGCTGGTCCGCGTTTTTCCGTTGTCCTGTGCCGGAACACCGGCCATTGAGGGGCCGACGAGGAGCGCTATCGCGAGCGCGAAAACGTGTCGTGTCATCAAATGCGTCCCTGGGAAGCGATAAACCGGCAAGCAGCGGCGGGTATTCGGCCAGTAGTATACATTTTGGAAACAACCATCCCGGGCGGACCGTCAAACCGAGGACGGTACGCGCCGTTTCTTGCTAATTCCTACAGCATTGAGTTCTGAAGTTCTGTCATTGGAGAGTCCTGCAATGCGTTTCGAGCAACAAACATCGGCCTGTTTCAAGTGTGTGGTCGCCTGTGGCGCCGTTCTGTTACTGTCCGGTTTCGGGCGGGTCGTGTTCGCATCCGAACAGACCCCCGCCGCACCCACGTCCCCGCCGCAGACGGCGGCGCCTGCCACGCCGGCTCAACAGGCCGGCACTCCAGTGCCCGCGCCCGAACTGCAATTGAGCGCAGACGAGGCGGTCAAACTGGCGCTTGAAAACAACCTTGGGATCCGTGCCGAACGTCTGAGTCCGCAGGCGCAGGCACTTGCCGTCGCGCAAACGCGCGCCGCTTTCGCGCCCATTGTCTTCGGTGGATCGACGAAGAACAGCAACAGCAATCCACCGCAGAACTTTCTGGCGGGGAATAACTTCGTCACCAATCAGGGATTTCGATCGACCGCGGGCGTCGCTCAACAATTGAAATGGTTCGGCGGACGATATCAGGCTTCACTCGACGGCGCGCGGAACACGACGAGTGATCCGACCGACCCGTTCAATCCGCGGCTCTCGTCGAACTTCAACTTCAATTTCACGCAGCCGCTCCTGCGCGACTTCATGATCGATTCGACCCGGCAGCAACTGCTCGTCGGTCAGAAACAGCAGGAGATCGTCGACCTTCAGCTGCAGCAGCAGGTGACACAGACCTCGCGAACGGTACGTAATGCCTACTACGATCTCGTGGGTGCCATCGGGCAACTGAAAGTCTCGCAGCAGTCGCTGCGCCTCGCGCAGGAAACGCTCAAGAACAACGAGCGGCGGGCTGAAGTCGGCACCATTCCTCCAATCGACATTGTCGAATCGCAGGCGGAAGTATCGCGCAACGAAGAATCAGTGATCATCAGTGAGTCGGCGGTGAAGTCGTTCGAGGACGCGCTGCGCACACTGATCATGAATCCACAACAGCCTGATTTCTGGGCGGTGCACATCGTGCCGTCGGAAGAGCCGGCGCTGACCCCCCGGGCGTTGGATCTTGACGGCGCGATTCGCAACGCGCTCAACCAGCGCACGGACCTCGCGCAGGCGCACCGGGAGATCGATCAGACGGACATCACGATGAAGTTCGCCCGCAATCAAAAGCTGCCGGCCCTCAATGCCATCGTCAACTACGGGCTCGCCGGCGTCGGCGGAACGCGTACCCTCTACGACACCTCGGGCGGATTCCCCGTGCCAACCGGCGTCGCGCAGCGCAACTTCAGCGATGCGCTGCGGGACATCGTCGGAAACGATTTCAAAACGTGGAGCGTGCAGTTCCAGGTGAGCTACCCGATCGGCACGAGCGCCGCCGACGCAGGATACGCGCAGGCAAAAGTGCAGCGTGAACAGCAGATCACGACACAGCGGCAGCTTGAACTGCAGATCACGCAGCAAGTGCGGGAGGCCGCACGCCAGGTCGACACGTCGTTGAAGCGAGTCGAAGCGACGAGCAAGGCGCGCGAATTCAGCACCAAGCGTTACGAAGCGGAACAGAAGCGAATCGCGGTGGGGCTCTCGACGACGTTCCAGCTAAACCAGGCACAGCGCGACCTGTCGACCGCACAGCTGGCCGAGCTGAACGCGATCATCGCGTACAACCGCTCGCTCATCGCATTCGAATCGATTCAGTCCGTGCCACCAGGGAGATAGGCTCAAGGTCACGGCTTAGGGCCTAGGGCTAGGGCCTAAGGGGCTCAGGGTACAGCGCATCTTGTTGTACCCTGAGCCCCGATTTCTGTACCTTAAGCCTTAAGCCTTAAGCCCTGAGCCTTGAGCCCTGCATGAAGCTGACCGTGACGGTCATCACGCGCGACGAGGCGGCCAACATTGCCGCCGCGCTTCAATCCGTCTCCTGGGCGGACGAGATCATCGTCGTCGACTCGCAAAGTCGGGACGACACGGTCTCCATCGCTCGAAAGCTGGCCACGCGCGTCGAAGTGCGCGAGTGGCCCGGCTACAGCGCCCAGAAGAATTACGCGGCCAGCATGGCGTCGAACGATTGGATCCTCTCGCTCGACGCCGACGAGCGCGTCACGCCGGAACTCGCCAGCGAGATTCAGCAGCTTCTCCAGAGGGAACCTGCGGAATGCGGCTACCGGATTCCGCGGGTGACGTGGTACCTGGGACGGTGGATCCGCTCGACGGATTGGTATCCGGACTATCAGCTTCGCCTCTACGATCGCCGCGCCGCGCGATGGAACCAGCGACGCGTCCACGAATCGGTCGAAGCGGATCGCTCACCGGGAGTGCTTCGCCACGAACTTCAGCATTACGCCTATCGCGACATCTCGCATCATCTCGCGACGATCGACAGGTACACGACGCTGGCAGCGGAGCAATGGCTTTCCGAAGGACGTCGAACGACCGCGCTCGAGATGTTCTTTCATCCGCGATTCGCCTTCATCCGGAATTACGTGCTCAGAGCCGGATTCAGTGACGGCGCCGTCGGCCTGCTCGTGTCCAGGATGAATGCGTATTACGTGTTCCTGAAGCTGGCCAAGCTGTGGGAATTGCAGTCCGCCAGCCGCCAGCCCCAAGCGCCCAGCCGCAACAACTGATGTTCTCTTTGCACATCGACACGGCGCGCACGTGGCGAGGCGGACAGAACCAGGTGTTGACGACGGTGATGGGGCTGCGCGCGCTCGGGCATCGCACCATGCTCGTGGCGCATTCCGAGGGTGAACTGCGGCAACGAGCCGCCGAGGGTCTCGACCTCGTGCCGCTGGCGCCGAAAACCGAGATGGACCTCACGGCCGCCTGGCGGCTCGCGCGCATCGTCAAACAACTGAAGCCTGACATCATTCATGCGCACGACCCGCATGGCGTCGCGATGGCGGCTCTGGCGCTGTCGATGAGCACGCAGGTCACGAAGCCGCCGCTCGTGGCATCGCGCCGCGTTGATTTTCACCTGCGAGGAAATGCGCTCTCGCGGTGGAAGTATCGCCAGGTCGATTGCTTCGTCTGCGCGTCCGAGGCGATCCGCCAGATGCTCGTCGGCGACGGCGTTCCTGGATCACGCACCGTCACGGTGCATGAAGGAATCGATATCGAGCGTGTCGAGAACACACATCCCGCGAATCTTCATGGAGAGTTCTGGCTTCCGCATAACGCCCCGATCGTCGGCAACGTTGCCGCACTCGTTCCGCACAAGGGACAGCGTCATTTGATCGACGCGGCACGGTTGGTCGTCCGCCAGTTGCCTGACGCGCGATTCGTCATTGCCGGTGAAGGGGAATTGCGGCCGGCACTCGAGCGCCAAATCAAGGAGTACCATCTCGAGAAACACGTCCTCCTCGCCGGCTTCCGACCCGACGTGCTCTCGCTGCACAAGGCGTTCGACATCTTCGTGATGAGCTCGGTGACCGAAGGGCTGGGCACGTCGTTGTTGGACGCCATGGCGGCGGGAAAAGCGATCGTCGCCACCCGTGCCGGTGGTATCCCGGAGGTAGTCGCAGACGGGGAGACCGGTATTCTGGTTGCGCCGCGCGATCACGACGCGATGGCAGACGCAATTGTGCGGATGTTGAAGGACGGGACGCTGCGGCGGCAGATGGGCGACGCCGGTCGCGCGCGCGCGCGGTCACTCTTTAGCGCTGAACGCATGGTCCAGAATACGCTCAACGTCTACCAGCGCATTGCCGTGCAGCCGCATAACGAAGACTGACGTCATCGAACCGCAACCAACCCCGATTTGCATCCGGATCTCCCTCTCGGACATTCGTCAAACGTGACTGCTGCGCCATTCTGCGAAAAGGTGACGCCGCGTGCGATATTCGACGTGGGAGTGCCGTCGGGCTCGATCAGATTCACTTGATTGATCGGCTTGCGTGCCATCCCATCGAAAACGCGCAATTGATACCCATTGACGACAAATCCGACGCGGTAGCCGTCGGAGGCCCAGGCGATTTCGTCGCAGTGCTCGGTGCGAGGTGTCAGCTCGGCGACTTTCACGACGTCCGCTCTCGTGTTCCCGAGCCAGAGCGTCTCACACCAGCCGGTGGCGCATTTCTGTTTTTTCACCAGGGCAATCTTCTGCGCGTTCGACGGGCTTGCAGCGATCAATTCCTGCACCGCCCCCGCGCGCTTGCCAAATTGAAAGGCAACGACGACGGCCACCAGTAATACCGCCGCGCTCACGCCCTTCTTTGCAGGCGTGGCCGGCACAGTCCTCGAAGCGGACATTGAGAATCCCCCTGTTTTCTGCCAAACCCGCAGGCGTTCATCATGCCGACGTGGCACAACGAGAAATCAAAGCTCACCGGATCGTTCGGACTCAACGCTCGGAGTGTCGCCGTTATATCAGCAGCCATGCGCCACCCGGGGCTGGTGTAGCGCGTCAGCTGAAGACATCGGCCTAAACGAATCACGTGCGTATCGAGCGGCACGATCAGTTTCGACGGCGGGACACGTGTCCATACGCCGAGATCGACGTGGTCGCGGCGCACCATCCAGCGCAGAAAAAGATTGAGCCGTTTGCACGCACTCCCGGCCGACGGACGGGGAAAGAAGTAGCACACACCCGGGCGTCGTGGTTGACGACCGTACGCCCGGCGCATGTCCAGGGCAAGCGAGCGTGTTGAAAAGCTGTCGAGCGCCGGACCGATGTCCTCGTCGTCAGCATTCAGGCCTTCGACGAAGAATCGTTCGATCGAACCCGACCGCTCGATCATCTGTCGCAGCATCCACAAGAGCGCGATCAGATCGTCGCCTCGAATCCACCGGTGCACCATCATCCGCATCGCTCGAGGTGCGGCTTCCGGGGTGAAGTGGCGGACGAATTCCGCAGGCGTGCCGCCGAGAAAGCTAAACAGCGTGTCGATCGAATTGAGGACGCTCGCCACGCGGCCGAACGCAAGCGCGGCGGCGCAAAACCCGGCGATCTCTCGATCAGCGGGATCGGTGAATGGCCTCACCTTCTGAATGGGATCGCTGGCGGAGTCCTCGCGATTGTAATCGTGATAGAGCGCATCGAGCCGGCGGGCAAGCTCGACGTCGTGGGAGGCGCGTCGCATCGGACGCGATGATGATAAGAGGCGCAGGGCCTGTGGCTCAAGGCTCAGGGCTCAAGGCTTAGGCCTTGCGCGAACCCAGGCCCTGAGCCGACAGTCACCGTCAGTTGATTCTTATGGCCAACGACCGCGTGTTATTCGTTTCTGAGGTCTCTGGCACCGCATTGTCGGCGTCGCTCACGGCGATGATGTAATACAGTCCGGCCGCGGTACCGGACGGGATCGTGACTGACGCCTGTCCGGCACTCGTTGCATTCGGACCAAGCGCTATCGCCGGACGATTTCCAATCTCCTGGTCCGACGCATCGAACGTGAAGTTCGATGACAGGTAGAACCGCGTCGTCGAAGCGCCGGCGCTGCCACCGCCCGTATTCTTCACCGTGTCGTTGGCCTGAATGGTCGCGCCGGCGACGGCGTTGGCCGGTGCGGTCAGCGCGAACTCGGTCAGATCCGGCCCAACTCGCGTTGTCCCGTACGAGACGTTGTTGGTTTCTGCCGACTCCACAACCGCCTTGGAATCGTCCGCGCTCACTAGAATGAAGTACTGCCCGAGTTCCGTGTCTGCCGGGATCGTCAGCGTAGTACTGCCGGCATTGGTCTGTCCCGGTTGAAGCGCCGGCACGCTGCGGCCGCCGAGAAGTTTATCGCCGGAGTCGAGCGAGAAATTCGTCGACAGATAGAACGACGTCGTCGAATTCCCGGCTATGTTGCTGCCCTGGTTCTTCACGGTATCGGTCACCGTCAGCGGGAATCCTGCGCCGGCCACAGTCGGGATCGAGGTGGTGTATTCAATAAGATCAGGACCAACCTTGAACACTGTGCTGAACTTGACGTTATTCGTTTCCAAGGTTTCCGTCACCACTCCAGCGCCGTCGGCTTTCGCGACGATGTAGTAAGTGCCGGCCGCGGTGTTTGCCGGAATGGTGACCGTTGTAGACCCTGCCTCGATCTGTCCCGCCGCAAGCGCGCCGACAGATCGGCTGGTCAGCATCGTGTCGGAACCGTCCAGCAGAACGTTGGCCGAAAGGTAGAGAGTCGTCGAGGACGCAGCCGCGGCGCCACCGCCTTGATTCTTCGTCGTGTCGCCGATACTGATCGAGCCACCTGCAGCGGCGGTCGACGGGACCGTCAAGGTTGTGACCGCCAGGTCCGGCCCGATCAGGATGACGGATGCCGTTTTCACGTTGTTGTTCTCGTTCGATTCCGTGATCGTGAGGTTGGCGTCAGCCTTGGCTATCAGATAGTAGTTGCCGACCGCGATAGTGGATGGAACGGTAAATGTGCTGGCGGCAGAATCGGTCGTCCCGGGTGCCAGCGATCCAATGCTGCGCGTGCCAAGTGAAATGTCTGCGGCATCGATCACGTTGTTGGTTGACAGATAGAACGCGGTCACAGACGTGTCCGATGGTCCGGCTCCCTGGTTCTTGGTCGTGTCATTCACGGTCATCGGCGAGCCGGCGCCGGCTGATGCCGGCCCGGTCAGGGTCGTGACGGCAAGATCCGATGGCGAATCGTTGCTGACAATGGTGACAACGGCGCCGGCCGATCCAATGACATAGGCAGGATCCGGAGTGACGCTTACGTTGACGCTTTCATTCGGCTCCACAGTCAGATCGTCAATCGGTATCACTGGCACGTCCGCCGTCGCCGACCCTGGATCAATGGTCACGATTCCCGAGAGTGCGTTGTAGTCGCTGCCCGGCATCGCCGTCCCGCCGATCGTGTAATGAACGGTCAGGGCGTCGGTCGTGTCGCCGCTTCGGGCGAATGTAAATGCACCGGCGACCGTCCCGGCTTCCGCCGCCGTCGCCGTCGATGCGGTCACCGTCACTGCCGGCGCGTTCGACGGCGGAATTGATCCGTTGCAGCTCGGAAGCGAAAACGCGCCGATGCGCGTTTGCCACCCCGCATCACTCGTGACTGCGTAGTACTCCTGCGTATACCAGAACGTGCAGTCGTCGACGGGATCAACAACCATCGAACTGTAGTCACCCCATCGCCCGCTCGTGTTGGTCTGAGAACCGGTACCGACCATCAGATCGCTTTCACCGAGCGTCATCACGTTCGGCGGATCGGTCGCGAGACGGCCGGTATAACGAATCGATGGAAACGTGGAAGGCCCGGTCACGCTGAACCCGAGTGCGAGGTTGCCGGCAGAGTCCAGCGCGACACTCCCCATCCAGCGATGATTCGAATCAGGCGCGTAGGTGCCTTGTTGATAAATCGACGGCGACGAACCCGGATTCCTGATTTCGTACCAGCGCAAGCCCGCGTGATCCGTGCCGTCGACGTCGACGGTGTGGGTCACGACCATCGCTTCGTAGTCCCCGAAATTCCGATACTGCAGTCGATACAGCAAGCGATCGGACATCGCGTCGACCGTTGTGGTCGTGCCGGGCTGCGGCAGACAGTTTCGAGCGTTCCCGCACATGTCCGAGTCGAAGGGTGCCGTGGGCAGCACCGCGACACGCGTGAACGACGATTGCGACGGCGTCGTCCAGTCACTGTGGAACTGCCAGAGCTGGAGCTGATCGGAAGGCGCATAGCCCCAGGCGTCGTCATCCATCTCGACAAAGTAGGCCGGCGCACCAGCGGGAGGAGCCGGTCCATCGAGGTCGGCAGGAAGCATCCCGCCGAGATTCATGTCGGTCGACGCCAGGTCGTAATAAATGGCCGCGGCCGGCTGGCCGGCCAGCATCTTCGCGCGATCGAACGCGACAACACCCTGCCCCGCCCACTGCAGCGACAGCGCCGTGTACTGATTGATTGACATGTAGTAGCCGTCGGGCCACACCGCCAGCTTGGGGTAGTCGTTCAGCTTGTCGAATGAGTACTGATAGCGATAGTAGGCGCCAAGCGGATCGGGCGTCGCCGACACCGCGATACATTCGTAGAACGGACCGAATAGAAGAATGCCGAACAGGTTGTTCGGAACCGCGAGCTGGCTCATCACCCAGCGATCGGCGAGGTGATCGTAGCGAACGATCGGATCGCCGTCGTTGCGCGTTTCACATGGTCCGCCGAAGCCGCTCCACAGTGTATTCGCTGCCGCGGGGCCATAGAGCAAGGCTGGCGGAGTGGTTGCGGTGCCTTTGCTGTAGACCGCAAACGAGAGATTGACCCACTGCACAAAGTGATTCGGCCCGACATCGCCGCTGGTATCGGGCGGCAGCACGGCGTTCACGTTGCCGATGCCTTCAACGTTGCGTGACGGCCCGGGGATCGTCGGAACCTGCGGGGACGCCTGGACAACCGGGTCGGAGAGCAAACCCGACGGATGTCGCGACACCCGCCGCCATCTCGGCTCGCGTTCTTTCACCATCTCGCCGATTGGAGGCGTTCCTGGCGGGAGATCGCGGAGCCTCGGGGATCGATCGAATCGATCCAACTTGATGACCGACGGCGCGCCCGCGCGCGCTGCCGATGGCGCGGGCCGCTGCGCCCTGATGCCGGTGATCGACACAAGCGCACTGAGGACGGCCACGACAAAGAGGCGGTGTCTCATGCGCGCCGGCGCGCGCAAGTCTTATACCGTTGAGGTGGTCACGAGCGCTTTCTATGGAGCCAATAACCCACAGCGGTACAGCACTTTATGTAGATGGAGAACTTACCCGGAACGGGCTACCCGCGAGAGGTACTGTAGTACGCAGACAAAAGCGCATGGATTGGGAGCCTTGCTCGGGATTTGCCGTCGATCAGAACTTTGTTATCGGCATGCCCTCGCGACACATCGGGCACGTCTCTGCCGGGTAGTTCGCGGACGCGGCATAGTCCGCGAGCGCGTAATTCGGTACCCCGAGATCGACGATCGCTTCCATGCGATCGAAGATCTCAACGGTGGCGATCACATTTCCGCCCGCTTCAGTGATCAGCGCGGCACTTCGCTCGAACGTTTTGCCCGTATTCCGCACGTCGTCGGCAAGCAGGACCCGTTTTCCCGCAAGCTGCTTTCGGTAGAAGCTTCGCAGCACAGAGGCTTCGGCTGCATTGGGCAGCGGCGCAAAGCTGCACGACGGATGTGACAGCGGCCGGCGACCATCGATGAGCCCGGCGATCGTGTGCGCCAGGAGCGCGCCGCCGGTCGCAGGCCCTGCGACGACATCCGTCTGCGCGATGATCTCGCCTGGCAGGACGTCGAGGAGATCCTGAGCCAGACGCCAGATCGTCGAAGGATGCAAAAAGAGCTGATGCGGGTTCAAATACACGCGACCGTGAAAGCCGTTTCCATAATCGAAGTGCCCGTCGCGCATCAGCACTTCCAGATCCTGCAGCGTCTTGAGCGCCTGATGGCGCACCCCGTTCTGTCGTGTCACGTCGAATGGCCTCTTCTCAGTCAATAGCGGCATTGCGATAAACGACCTTTCCTCCGACGATGGTGGCGATGACGCCGCCGACCAGTTGCCAGCGATCGAATGGCGTGTTCTTCGACTTCGAAACCAGTTTCGCCGCATCAATGGTCGTCGGCAGATCCGGCGCAAGCACCGTGATGTCGGCCGCCGAGCCCTCGTCGAGTCGTCCACCCGGCAGATGCAGCACGCGCGCCGGATTCACCGACAACAGCTCGATCATCCGTTTCATCGAAATTCGACCCGGATGCACCAGCCGATCGAAGACGATCGGGACGGCGGTCTCCAGGCCGACAATTCCAAACGGCGCGCGATCGAATTCAACCATCTTCTCGTCGATATGATGCGGCGCATGGTCGGTCGCAATCACGTCGACGCTGCCGTCCGCGAGGCCCTCGAGCATGGCATCACGATCGGCAGTCGCGCGGAGCGGCGGATTCATTTTGCAATTGGTGTCGTACTTGACCGGACCGTCGAGGGCGTCGTCGGTCAATGTGAAATGATGCGGCGCCACCTCGCAGGTGACCTTGACGCCGCGATCCTTTCCGGCACGCACAGCGCGGAGTGATTGGTGCGCGCTCATATGAGCAACGTGCACGTGCGCACCCGCAAGCTCGGCGAGCGAGATGTCGCGTTCGACCATGATCGACTCCGCCTGGCCGGGGATTCCTCGCAGCCCGAGGCGTGCGGCGACGAATCCTTCGTGCGCGACACCGTCCCCCTTCAGTGAAGGATCTTCGCAGTGGTTGACGATCGGCACGCCAAGCATTTCCGCGTACTCGAGCGCTCTCCGCATCAGAAGCGCGGTCGCCACCGGACGCCCATCGTCGGTAAACGCCACGCATCCGGCATGCTGTTGTTCACCCAGCTCGGCCAGCTGCTCGCCCTTCGAGCCGATCGAGACGGCGCCGATAGGGTAAACGCGAGCGCGTCCGGCTTCGTTCGCCTTCTTCAGAATGAACTCGGTAATACCGGCATGGTCGTTCACCGGCTCGGTGTTGGGCATGCACGCGACGGCGGTGAACCCGCCGGCAACGGCCGATGCCGTCCCGGTCGCAATCGTCTCCTTGTGTTCCTGTCCTGGCTCTCTCAGATGGACGTGGATGTCGATCAGTCCCGGCGCAACGATCCAGCCGCGCTTGACTTGAAATACGCTGGCACCGTCAACCGGCAGGTCTTTGCCGATGCGCGAGACGACGCCGTTGTCGATGAGGAGGTCGAAGTCGCCGTCGCGGCCATTGGCGGGGTCGATGACTCGACCGCCCTTGAAAAGTAGTTTCATTCGATTAATGAACGTCCAATGGATCCATGGAATCCCGACCGGACAAGAGATACAACACGGCCATTCTGACGGCGACGCCGTTCGATACCTGCTCGAGAATCACCGAGAACGGGCCATCGGCAACAGCCGAATCAATTTCGACGCCGCGATTCATCGGACCGGGGTGCATCACGATCGCATCCGCCGCCGCCCGCCGCAGCCGCTCCGGTGTCAATCCGAACATCGTGAAGTACTCGCGAACCGACGGGATGTAGTGTCCGTGCATCCGTTCATGCTGGATGCGGAGCATCATCACCACGTCGGCCCCTTCGACTGCGTCGTCGACCGACGTGGTGGCGTGAACACCGAATTCATCGATATGCGACGGCATCAGCGTCGCGGGTGCGCAGGCCCACACGTTGGCACCCATGGTGTTCAGCAGCAGGATATTCGAGCGAAGCACGCGGCTGTGCATCAGATCCCCGACAATGGCGATCTTGAGCCCGGCGAGCCGGCGCTTGTGCTCACGAATCGTAAAGGCATCGAGCAGCGCCTGGGTGGGATGCTCGTGCATTCCATCACCGGCGTTGATGATGGTCGAACGACACATGCGCGCCAGCAGGTGCGGCGCGCCCGACGACGAGTGGCGCATGACGATCATGTCGGGCGACATGGCTTCGATGTTTCTCACCGTGTCGAGCAGCGATTCCCCCTTGGTGACACTCGAGGTTGCGGTCGCGATGCTCAGCGTATCGGCGCTGAGACGCTTCTCGGCGATCTCGAACGAGGTGCGGGTGCGCGTGCTCGGCTCGAAGAACAGGTTGACGACGGTTCGCCCGCGTAGTGTGGGGACCTTCTTGATGGCGCGGCCGCCAATCTCCTTCATCGCTTCAGCGGTGTCGAGGATCAGACTTATTTCGTCGGCATCGAGGCCGTCAATTCCGAGCAGGTGCCGCGACTTCAAAGTGACGGCAGCCGCCGGTGTCTCTGCGCTCGTCGTCATGATTCCCCCTCGATGAGCACTTCGTCTTTCCCGTCGATTTCCTGCAGGTGGACCTGCACGCTCTGTTTCGACGAGGTCGGCAGGTTTTTCCCGACGTAGTCCGCCTTGATTGGAAGTTCGCGATGGCCACGGTCGACCAGTACCACCAGCTGAATGGCTCGCGGCCGGCCGAAATCGATGAGGGCGTCGAGCGCGGCGCGAATCGTCCGCCCTGTGTAAAGCACGTCATCGACCAGCAGGATCTTCCGATCGTCAATCGAGAACGGGATCTCCGTCCTGCGGACCAGTGGCTGTGGCCCCACGGGATGCCGCATCAGGTCGTCGCGATAGAGCGTGATGTCCAGCGCTCCGGTCGGGACATCGTCGCCGTTGATTTCATGGAGCGATCGGGAGATCCGTCGCGCCAGCGGCACTCCCCGGGTGCGGATGCCGACAAGCGCAATTTCATCAAGCCCGCGATTTCGCTCGAGGATTTCGTGAGACATCCGCGTCAGTGCGCGCGCCATGCGATCGGCGTCCATCACGAGCGCCATCGAGCGCTCCTACACGACAACAGGCTTGGCGGAAAATGCGGCCGCGGCGGTCGCCGCAGCACAGTCCAGGCAGGAACGTCCACGTCATCACCTCTTGGCGACCTCACAGGGCCGCGTTAAAGAGTTCGACTGATGATATCACGAAGGGAGCTGTCAGCTGACGCGAAACTACCGACTATACGAAGGAATGAACACAATCGGCCTGTCCGCCGTGAATGCGCGGGTGAAGAGATCGGCACGTGCAAAGCCGTCCATGTCCCGCGCCACCGGCAGGCCGAGAAAATACAGTACTGTTGGCGCGACGTCGACGATTGATCCTCGCGGACGCCGGCCGGGTTCGACGGCGCTGCCATACGCGATCAGAAACCCGTCGGGCGCTCGCTCGTGTGTGCCGGTGAAATCCGGGTTTCCAAGCATGCGACCAATGGCTTGCTTCATCGGGTTCAACGGCTGCATCCCAAACCCAGATACGACAACGACCAGATCTCCTGGCGACATCGCATCGAGCGACGAGCCGAGCTCGGCGTCGATGTAGGCATAATACCGGTCAATCGCCTGTGATAGCCGGCGGCGTTCTTCCTCCGGCACGTCGCGGAACGCTCGCGGCTGGGTATACCGAAGGTAGTAGTGCCCGACCGCATCGAGACCCTCGTACCGGAGCGCCGTGAGTCGCGGAGACATTTCGTCGGCAAGGTTCCGCATCACGGTGCTATAGCCGCGATCGCGCCGCAGCACGGATTCTTCCGGCGTGCCGGTCGTGACCGTGCCGATCTGGCCGGGCTGCGGATCGAGTCTCGTGGATGGCTGAGTGAAAGACGCTTCCAGCCATGGAAGCGCATCGTGCGGGGTCGCCGCTCGATCGAATTCGGCAATCGATCCGACGAGCTGATGAAATCGATCGCTGACGATGAATCCGTTCACCTCCTCGGCAGGATAGGTCAGCGGCCATCGAACAATGCCGACGCGGACACCGGCGTTGGACGCGATCGACCAGATCGGCCGCGCCCGCCAGGTGTTCGAGGCATTCGGTTCGTCGCGGATGAAGCCCAGATGGACGAGCGCATGCGACAAACAGTGATCGGGCAGGAGATCCACCATCCGATCGTCACTTCGCGCAAAGTACGACGCCGCCGAACGCACGCCGTTCTTTGCTGGATACATCCCGGTCGCCACCGCCGCCCACACCGGATCGGGTTGCGTCGGCCGCACGGTAGCGAGATCCATCACCGCTCCCTTTTCGTTGAGCCGGGCGAATGTCGGGAGTCGTCCCTCGGCGACGCGGGGAAGCACATACTCCAGCGACGCGCCGTCCAGCAGAATCATCGTGACGCGGGGCTGGCCGCTCGGGCCCGTATGCGGCGGTTGCGGCGCCGCCGTCATCGGAATCGGTGGCGCGAGATCGACACCTTGTCCCCGCGCCGCCAGGGGCAACGCCAACGACGCAAACGCCGCCAGCACGAAGAGTGACGCTCCAACCCGGCTGCCACGTCGGCCGAACGAATAATGTGCAATGGCAATGACGAGCAGCACGGCCGCCGACGCCGTCGTGGCAAGGGCTCCGGCTGTCATGCGGCGTATCGCATCTTCAGTCAGCGAGACGTAGAACCCGCGGACGTTCAACCACATCAAGGTCGACGCCACCGCCGCAGACGCGGCGCCCATCCAGGCGAGCACGCGCACGCTCGCCCACCCCGGCGACAAGACTCTCAGCGCGAAGAACTCGCGCAGCACCATGACCAGGTAGAAAATGACGGCGAGATGGAGACCGTACGAGAGCGCCAGCGTCGCGAACCATCGCCACGTGGTGTTCGACATCAGCGGCACATGCGGGTTCAACTGAAGGACGAGAATCGTGAGGTACGCGGCTCCCAACGCGCCGGCCAGCAGCGAATTGGTAAGCATGCGCAGGAATCGCATAGGCAAAGTGTAGCGCTCAGGCTTGAGCCTGAGCGAGCGCCGAAGCCTTCGCCTCGGCGAACGGTATACTCATCACGATGCCAGTCGACATCGACGCCAGGGTCGTCTCGAACACTCACCTGTCGCACGATTACAGTGTGCTCGGCCTCGCCGCGCCGGAGATCGCCTCGCTGGCCGAACCCGGTCAATTCGTCATGATCAAACCCACGGCCGGTGTCGATCCGTTGTTGCGTCGGCCGTTTTCGATTTTCGAGATTCTGCGCGACTCCGTCGGAACACCCACCGGCATTTCGGTGCTCAACAAACGAATCGGTGCGGGCACCTCGCTCCTGTATGACGCGACGCCTGGCAGTCATATGGGATGCCTTGGTCCGCTCGGACGGCCGTTCGAACCAGTGACACCCCCGGCGGAAGCGTGGATGGTGGCAGGCGGTGTCGGGCTGGCACCGTTTGTGACACTCGGGGAGGCGTTACGCCTGACCGCGACGAAGGCTCGCCTGTTCTACGGTGCACGGACCGCTGCCGATCTGACCCATGTCGATCTTTTTGAACGACTGCACGTCGAACCTGTGCTGGCGACCGAAGACGGCAGCCGTGGAACCCGCGGCTTTGTCACCGGTCCACTTGAAGTCGCGCTCAGCACCACACCGCGATCGACCGACGTCCGCCTCTATGCCTGCGGTCCGACGCCAATGATGCGGGCCGTGGCAAAGCTGGCGGCCACTTATGGTCGCCGCTGTGACGTCTCCCTCGAACAGGTGATGGGCTGCGGGCTTGGTGGCTGCTACAGTTGCGTGGTCCTGACGCAAACGCCCTCGGGATCTCCGCACTTCGTCCGCTCGTGCCTCGATGGACCGGTATTCGACGCCACACGGATTTTGTGGGACGCGCTCGCACATTGAACATGAATCTTTCGGTTTCGCTCGGTTCGCTGACGCTGGCCAACCCGCTGATCGCCGCGAGCGGATGCTTCGGCTACGGCGTCGAGTACGCTGACGTTGTCGATCTGTCGACGCTCGGCGGCGTCGCCGTCAAAGGGCTGTTCCTGAGCGAGCGCGAGGGCCATCCACCGCCGAGAATCGTGGAGACGCCGGCCGGAATGCTGAACGCGATCGGACTCCAGGGGATTGGCGTGCATCGGTTCGTGCGCGAGAAACTGCCGGAGCTCCGCGATCGGCGCGCGGTCGTCTTCGTCAACATTTGCGGGACGACCATCGACGAGTACTGTGAGATCGCGCGCATCCTCTCGGATCACGAAGGCGTGGCCGCGATTGAGTTGAACATCTCCTGTCCAAACATCAAGCAGGGCGGCATCACGTTCGGGTGTAGCCTGACCGGCACCCACGACGTCGTCAGCGCCGTTCGAAAGGTGACGACGCTCCCGGTCATTCCCAAGCTGACGCCCAACGTGACCGATGTGGCGTCGTTCGCTCGCGCTGCGCAAGAGGCTGGCGCCAATGCCGTGTCGCTCGTGAACACGTTCCTCGCGATGGCGATCGACGTGCACACCCGGCGGCCGAAGCTCACCAATATTGTGGGGGGGCTGAGCGGTCCGGCGATCCGTCCGATTGCGGTACGGATGGTCTACGAGTGCCGACAGGCGGTGAAGGTGCCGATCATCGGCATGGGAGGCATCGCAAGCGCAGAGGACGTACTGGAGTTCATGATCGCCGGGGCTACCGCTGTTCAGATCGGCACTGCGAATTTCGTCGATCCATTTTTGTGGCGCAAAGTTCTCGATGGACTGCGAAGCTACATGGCTGCGCATCGGATTGAGAATCTCGCGTCATTGACGGGCAGCCTCGACACCTCGCGGCAGGCAACGGCGTGGATCAGCTCTTAGTCGCGCTCGACGTGGAGAGCGCCGCAAAGGCCATCGCTGTCGCCGATTCTCTTCGCGGCGTCGCCGGCGGATTCAAGATCGGCAGCCGCCTGTTCACCTCGGAAGGACCATCGATCGTTCGCGCTCTGGTCGACAAGGGCGATCGCGTGTTCCTCGATCTGAAATTCCACGACATTCCCAACACCGTTGCACAGGCAGTGGCCGCGGCGACATCGCTCGGTGTCTGGATGCTGAACGTGCATGCCTCGGGCGGCAGGAAAATGATGGAAGCGGCGCGCGACGCTGCAAAAGAAGCCGCGATACGTGCAGGACTGTCGCCGCCCATGGTGATCGCCGTAACCGTCTTGACCAGCATGAATGCGCCTGCTCTCGAGGAAACCGGGTATCTCGCAGCCGCACCGAAAGAAGGTGGCAGTGCCGGTGTTCTCGGTCAGGTCGTTCGTCTCGCGCATCTGGCCGAAGCGTCTGGGCTGGACGGCGTCGTCGCGTCGCCGCAAGAAACCGCGACCCTGCGGCAAAGCTGCGACTCTCGCTTCTCAATTGTGACGCCCGGGATTCGCGGTGGTGGTGCGACGACAGCCGGCAAGGACGACCAGGAACGTACGATGAGTGCTGGTGAAGCGATCGCCGCCGGCGCCAGCTACATCGTGGTGGGCCGGCCGATTATTGCTGCGCCCGATCCGCGCGCGGCGGCCGAGGCCTTGATCGAGAATTGCTGAGTTTTGACTGCTGAATGCAGGGCGCGGTCTTCAGACCGCGCCACCATAATTCCGCATCAACGTCACTTCGCAGTAAGGATGAAGTGCCCGCGGCGATTCTGCTGCCAGCAGGACTCGCTCTCCTCCGAGCAGAACGGCTGTTCCTCGCCCTTACTGACAATCGTGATCCGGTCGGTCGCCACGCCAAGGCTCACCAGGTAATCGCGGACCGCATCAGCGCGGCGCTCACCCAGCGCCAGATTGTATTCATTCGTTCCGCGCGAGTCGGCATGTCCTTCAACCATCAGCTTGGTGGAGGTCCACTTTTTCAGCCACTCGACGTCCTTCTGAAGAGTGCCACGGGTCTCTTCCGTCAGATCGCTCGCATCGAGAGCAAAGAAGACATCACCGAGCGGCTTCTCGCTATTGAGCTGCTCGAGTGTCTTGCTCCGGAAGGCCTCCTCCTCGGTCGGCGCAGCTGGCGCTGCCGGCTTCGGCGCAGGCGGTGGAGGTGGCGGTGGGGGCGTCGTCGCTGGCGGCGGCGCTGGTGGTGGGGCCGGCGCCGGAGGTGGTGGCTGCGGTTTGGGATTGCCGTGACACGCAGTGCCACTCAATGCGGCGATCAGAACGAGGGTGGCGCACAGTTCGGATCTGCGAATCATCAACTAATGTCTCCCCCATCGGCTCGCTCGTCGCAAGCCGATCGTCACGTAGAATTGAACGAACCGGAGCTTACCGGCCCATCCCCACGCTGTCAACGATCGTTTCGGCAAAATGGACCGATTACTACAGGCCACAGCACAAGCTGAACGCGATCATTTCTGGTTCAAAGGATTTCGTCGGTTCATGACGCCGCTCGTCGCCGAGGCGGTACGAGGCCGGTCTACCCCTCGCATTCTCGATTGCGGGTGCGGCACCGGACACAACCTGGGATGGCTTCGAGACTACGGCACCGCCATGGGCATCGATCTGAACTGGACAGGCCTCGGCTTCGCCAAGAGCCGAGGCGACGACGCCATCGCGCAAGCCACGGTCGCGAACCTTCCGTTCCCGGATCAGACCTTTGACCTCGTCACATCGTTTGACGTGATCTACTCCCTCGATAACGCAGCGGAGGCGGCGGCGGTCGGTGAAATGTTTCGAGTGCTACGACCGGGCGGGTTTCTGGTCTTGAACGCCGCGGCAATGGACTTGCTGAAAGGCAATCATTCAGTACTCTCAAACGAGGTGCGGCGTTACAGCCGCCGCAGTCTCACCGATCGCCTGGCACGAGCAGGGTTTGTCATTCGGCGGATGTCGTATACGAACGCGACCATCATGCCGGCGGTGGCAGCTGTGCGCCTCCTTCAGCGCATGTCGGGGCACGAAGAGTCGAACCAGGAGATTTCGATTCCTCCGGCGCCAGTCAACGCGGCGCTCGCTGCCGCGCTCGCAATCGAGGCACAACTCTTGCGCCTTATCGATATGCCGTTCGGCAGCTCAATCATGGCATTTGCGCAGAAGCCCGCAGGCGGGGTAGAGGCCCGCGCCAAGCCGCGCAGCGGCTAGCGAACAGAGTAAGAGTAGATGCGCAACGCGAGATGCCGCTGATCCTGTGATCTGTCGCGCTCGGCTGGCACGAAGAACTTGTCGCTGGTCATCACCACGCGACCATCTGCCACAGCCAGTGCGTCCGCCGGAAGAACTATTGATTGCACGAAATCAGACGACGGGTTGAAACGAGCGACCTCGCGGTCACCGACGGAGACCAGCACTGCCGGCGCAGCATCGAAGTATCGGAGCGGTGATTCGCCGGAGATGGTCAACGTCACATTCCGACCGATCGGACGTACCCAGAGGACTGCCGTTTCAGATGTCCATCGCCAGGAGCGCGAGGTGCGCGGGTTGTACTCCGGCTCGTACCAGCCCTCATCCACCGCAATCATCGGCATGCCAGGGCTCTGCACATCAAACTGCTCGAGACCGACCGGAACGGTTCCCTTCGCGCCATTTGCCGCGTGCGACGCCACTTCCAGTGGCAGATAGCCTATGTCGGCGAGCAAACCTGGGCGTAGAGCGATTCGTCGCGAGAAGAATCCCGGCTTGACCTCGAACGTCTCGAGCGGCTGGCCTCGCAGCGAGAGGTCAATCTGAACTGGCGGATCGCCGGCCGCGCCCAGGTGACGGCCACCAATGATCAGCGTCGCCTCTTCGGACCGTGCCCGAATCCACGCCACGCTTGGTTTTCGATGAGGACCGAGCCCATCGCGCGCAGTGACGCCGGCAACTTCCGCCGTCAATGCCCAGCCGCGATCGAGCATCCATCCCGGCGGCTGCATTGAATACAGATCGGAATCCCCTGGCCGGGTGCCGCCGACGAATGGCGGTTCGAGGAAGCCCCAGCGGAACTCGAGCGGACGGCGTCTCGAGACCGGATCGATCAGGGCCAGATCCGTCCGGCGCGGATCGGCGACGAACATAATCTGGCTCGCAGGGTCAGCGCGCCATTGCTCGACCAGCGTGCGCCACTCCTGCCCGTGCGCCGCTCGCAACACCCGCTGCGGCGCGAATTCCACACCGCTCGCCGTGCCGGTCACCTGCAACCAGTCGACCGCGCGTCGCGCGACGGCGTGCAGGCCGATGATCCGCGATTGATTGGCCGGGCGACCCCCGGCGCGCGCCGCTTCGATGAGCGCGCGAAAGGCTGGACTGCTCCGCGCGCCGAACGCCCACGTCGCCGGAAACGACAGCGCGATCGACCAGGCCACGAGTGCCGTGGTTACGAGCACCGTCGACGTTCCGCGGCCCCAGTCGAGCGCACACACGGCGAGAAACGCGACCGGCACGACGAGCGGCAGCGCATACCGAACGGTGACGGTTTCCTGAAACAGCAGGTGAAACACGGCGTATGGCGCGTAGCCGACGATCAGAATCCCGAGCGCGCGCGGCAGTACGCCGAGCGTGCGCAGGACGCCGATGAACGCGACACCGATCACGATCGCTCCGGCGATCGGATGTCCCCACGGCCAGAGGAACGAATACATTGCGGCGTCGAGCGCAGCCGCCTTCGTTCTCGTCGTCCACAGCATGACGACGCCGGAGAAGTCTTCACCGGCCTGCGAGCCGAGTGCCCGCGCATATTCGGAGAGACCGCCGCTCGCGACCACGAGAGGAAGCACCCACACGAGGACGCCAAGTGCCGCTGCCCCCACGGCAGCCAACCGATTATGCGACCGCAAGCCACTGCGCGGCAGAAGCAGCGCGAGCCCGAGAAGCGGCAGCGTCAGCAGTGCGGTCTGCGAGCGAACGCCGATGGCGATGCCCGAGACAAACGCGCCTCCCAACAGCGCCGACGCGCTGCCCGATCCGGTGAGCACAGACACGATGAGCGACTGCGCGGCGACGGCTGCCGCCAGACCAGTCATGTCGCTCAGTGGACGGAGCGCGGTGAACCAGTAGAGCGGAGACATCACCACGACGAGCGTGGCGCAGAAAGGCATTACCCGGCTTAGCAGGCCCGGCGTTACGCCAGCGAGTGCCCGGAACAGGTCAAAGAGAAAGAATGCGAGTGCCGCGCCGCAAATCGCACTCCAGATTGCCAGACCGCGTATCTCCGGGCGAGGGACATGCATCGAGCGAAGTACCGAGGTGGATGCTTTCGCCAGTCCGATGAATACCGGATAACCAGGAGGATGCGGTTGATGTTTCGCGACGTCGAAATCGGCGACACCTAAAGCGAAATTGATCGAGTCGACGTCTTCGAGCGACAGCGGCAGGAACGCGAGGTGAGCCGCCAGGAAGACCACCGCGAGCGCCGCAATGGCTTTTCGCAAGGCGTGAATTCAGACCTGACGGAGACGAAGCGCCTCGTTCAAGCTTCCGAGACGGTAACCGCGCAAATCGACTGTCACATGTGCGTAACCGAGCGCCCGGAGCTGCGAGTCGATCGTCTCGGCCATCTCGGGCTCGAGCGCCCGCGCGATTTCGTCGCGCCCGAGCTCGAGTCGCGCGATCGTGTCGTGGTGACGGACGCGGCAGATGCGGAATCCGAGATCGTGCAGCACGGCCTCGGCGCGCTCGATCAGCCGAAGTTTCTCGTCGGTGACTTCACTGAAGTACGGGATCCGCGACGACAGACACGCAGACGCGGGTTCGTCCCATGTTGGCAGACCTGCCCGGCGCGACAGCTCGCGAATGTCCTCTTTCGTCAGACCGGATTCGTCGAGCGGACTGCGCACGCCGAATTCGCGCGCCGCCTGGCGGCCGGGACGGTAATCACCGCGATCGTCGGCATTACTGCCATCGGCAATGACCGGGATCCCGCGTTCGCCGGCGATTGATGAGAGATGCGTGTAGAGCTCGTGCTTACAGAAGTAGCACCGGTTGGCGGGATTTGCGCGGTACTCCGGACGCGCCATCTCTTCGGTCTGGATGACGAGATGGTTGAATCCGAACTGCTCGGCGACACGCCGCGCGATCGCGCGATGCCGTTCCGGATAACTCGGACTGTCAGCTGTCACGCACAGCACGCTCGAGCCGAGCGCCCGATGTGCGGCGTAGGCGAGGTAGGCACTGTCGACGCCGCCGCTGTAGGCGACGATGAGCGATGGCAACTCGCGGAGCGCGAGATCGAGCGCTGCCTCTTTTCGTTCAAGCGAGGCGGCGAGAGGCAGGGACGTCGCTTCCCCCACGGTGCCCCTAGTCGAAGTCCTCCCGCTCCGTGTCGTCCTCGTCGTCGAGATCGTCTCCTTCGTCATCGAAGTCGTCGTCGTCACCGTTGGTGTCGTCGTCTTCGTCCTCGTCGTCGTCCTCGTCTTCCTCGACCGACTCGAGCTCCACAGGGGAGGTACCGGTTACTTCGAGATTGGATCCGCAGTCGGGGCAGCTGATTAGATCGCCCTTGTCGACATCGAACTCGTCGACTTCGATTTCGGCATCACATTCCGGACAGGTG
>Ga0207701_10001286_pt1 | contig 26541 bp, 16 predicted proteins | sample KBSSwiSSwithPhiX_FD_184294 | JGI IMG/M metagenome (GOLD analysis project Ga0207701, IMG submission 184294) | Switchgrass rhizosphere bulk soil microbial communities from Kellogg Biological Station, Michigan, USA, with PhiX - S5 (SPAdes) (version 2) | ecosystem: Environmental > Terrestrial >... | reverse complement strand
CCGGTAAATGCAATTATTTGTGATGATTTAAACAATGACGGGTATAAAGATCTGCTTTTAGCAGGGAATGAATATCAAACGGAAGTAATGACCGGGCGTTATGATGCATCTTACGGATGCTTTCTGAAAGGAAGCGACAAAAAAATATTTACGCCTGTACCTCCTGTACAAAGTGGATTTATAATTAGAGGAGATGTAAAAGATATGGCACTTATCCGAACGGTGAAAGGAGAGAAGCTGGTGCTTGTTGCTGTTAACAACGATTCACTGAGGGTGTTCCGTATTAATAAATAATAAAGTTTTAATAAATTGATTATGGCAGAATATGATCATAATAAAATATTTATTGTAAATGGATTTTATCATTGTATGAAATATAGTAAGACCGTATCGTTATTTTTTATACTGGCATCTTTATTTGTTTCCTGTAAGCACAAGCCATTGCCTAACCAGGAAATGATCGATCTTTTACAATCGACTGATCAGCATGAATACAACCAGGAAAATATTTTTTGTCCTGAAGCCGTTTTGAAGTTTGCAGATTCTTTGCTTAATATATCTTCTGAAGGGGATGACCTGATGAAAATAAAATTCAGAAAAGCAAGTGCCCTGCTCCAGTTGGGTCAGGAACAAACGGCAATTGATGTTTTTGAAGATATGATGAAGAAAACATCGCCGTTTGAATTTGATCAGCGCAGGTCAATTATGAAAGATCTCGCCATGGCTTATTTGCGATTAGGAGAAAGAACCAATTGTTTTCATAACCATACTTCAGAATCCTGCATTTTTCCTATTTCATTAGCAGGAGTGCATATGGATAAAAAAGGTTCGGAAAAAGCAATTGAATTATATAAACAGTTGCTGGCAGATGATCCTCATGATCTTGAATCAAAATGGCTGATGAATATAGCTTATATGACCATAGGTGGTTATCCGGACCAGGTACCAGCCAGTTTACTATTGAAAGTAGCAAACGAGGATACTATGAACACGATAAAGCCTTTTACCGACGTAGCGGCTAATGTTGGATTGAATATAAATAACCAGGCTGGGGGAAGCATTATAGAAGATTTTAATAATGATGATTACCTGGATATTGTAACCAGCAGTTGGTCATTAAAAGAACCGATGCATTATAGCAGGAGCAATGGCAATGGCACTTTTACTGATGTATCTGATTCTTCCTGGCTTGGCTATCTTACCGGTGGATTGAACATAACGCAAACAGATTATAATAACGATGGGTTTAAGGACATATTTGTTTTTCGGGGAGGCTGGAAAGGAAAATTTGGTAATGAGCCTAATTCGTTGCTAAGAAATAATGGCGACGGTACTTTTACAGATGTAACCAAAGCAAGTGGTTTGCTTTCGATTCATCCCACTCAATCAGGAACCTGGGCAGATTTTAATAACGATGGCTGGCTGGATATTTTTATTGGCAATGAAACAATGCCGGGAGGAGAGTTGAATACATCCGAATTATATATCAATAATAAAAATGGAACATTTACGGAGATGGCAGCGCAAGCGGGCTGTAATATTGTTGATTATGTAAAAGGGGTTACTTCTGGTGATTACGATAATGATGGTAAGATGGATATTTTTATTTCTACAATAACCGGTCATAAAATTTTATTGAAGAATGAATCTGAAAAAGGAGGAGCGGTTAAATTTAAAGATGTAACACAGCAGTCCGGGTTAGGCAGCAACCTGGTCCGAACTTTTCCCGGATGGTTCTTTGATTATGATAATGATGGTTGGCTGGATATTCTCGTGTGCAGTTATGAGTTTACTGAATCATTAGCATATTATGCAGCAGCAGAAGCCACGCAATTTAATGCCGGAAATTCCGGTAGAGTAATACTATTCAGGAATAAACACGATGGTACTTTTGAAGATGTATCTGTGCAAACAGGATTAAAAAATATTGCTTTTGCAATGGGTTCCAACTTTGGAGACATTGACAACGATGGTTATCTTGATTTTTACCTGGGTACGGGCAACCCGCCATTTCAATCTTTGGTTCCTAATAAGCTGTTTAGAAATATCCGGGGAGAAAGGTTTATGGATATTACCACCTCTGCGAGAGTCGGCAATCTTCAAAAAGGACATGGTGTTTCTTTCGCAGATCTTGACAATGATGGGGATGAAGATATTTATATTGAAATGGGAGGCGCTTTCAGCGGTGATGCATATGAAAATTCTTTGTACCTGAACCCCGGGCAGAATAACAATCACTGGATAAATCTTTCATTGGAAGGTGTTGTTTCAAACAAAGCAGCGATAGGAGCTAAAATAAAAGTCACTTTTAAGGAAAATGGCTCGATAAGATCGGTGTATCGCGAATTGAATTCGGGTGGAAGCTTTGGTTCCAATCCTTTGCGGCAACATATTGGGATAGGCCAGGCAACCACTATCGAGAGTATAGAAATAATATGGCCTGTTACGGGCAACAAGCAGGTATTTAAAAATCCACCGATTGATATTAATATTAAAATAAAAGAAGGACTGGATTCTCTTACTACATATAAACTCAATCATATTAATTTCATTGCTATCCGGTCAGGCTTAATAAGCTGTGGACCTCCGAAAGATTAATGATACAGACAGACCTAAAAGTCAGGTTAATTGGTGAGAAGTCGCCATTTTGTTATTGCTTCAGGATAAATTCCAATGCGGTGTGTACGCACCAGTTCCGGTGAGGAACTCATGATGATATTTTTAGAGTTTTTCACCGGCATGTGACAATTAATGCAATTGGCCTCCAGCGAAAACCCTTGCGTTGGTTGTAGTGTACAAAAGGTATGATTGCTTTGGGTATGGCAATTTATACATTTTTGTGCGTAAGCAGTTAAATTTCCATTTTCTTTTACGTGTGTATTATGACAGCTGTTGCAGGTCATTGTAGTGCTCATCCGAAAGCATTTACTGGCCGTCAATAAGCCATATTGATTTGCATGTACATCTAATGTGACGGAATCTATTGCTTTAGGATTTCTGTAAAAATGCCGGCTCAAAGTATCGCCCGGCATAAAGGAAAAGGCATTCGTTTTGCTTTGCATGATGCCTGAGTGGCAAACCGCACATACATCGAGTGATATTTCACGGCTTAGCGAAGCAGGATTGATAATAAATTTTCCCTGCTTCTCTCCGGTGTGTGCTGTATGAAATTCAACATGATTGGCAGCAGGGCCATGGCATCTTTCGCAATCTATCCCATATATGATTTGGTTGCGATCAAACCCGAAAAATAAATCCTGTTTTGCAAAAGTAGTATGGCATTCCAGGCAACGGGCTTCGATAAGTCGATCAAAGGATATTTTGTCGTTAGGATAGCCCGGACTATTAGCCCAATAGTCCGTATTGGCGGAATAAGACATGGGGAGCTGGTAAAGCTCATTATAATAATTCCAATAGAGATAAGTTTGCCCATGTTTACCTGTTCCTATTGTAATATCAAATCGTTCGGCTCTTTCCTCTTTCCCGTTTATATAGGCCACCTGGTATAGACCGCCGGCCCTTTTTTCCATTATCACCTTCCGGCTGCTATCCAGATAAAGAATATTTTGATTTTTTGAAAAACTGCCCTTGATATTTTCTTCAGATGCAGGTTCCGATTCATGATGGTGCCGTGTTGCACTAAAGGAATCATAAATCGCCTGATGACAATTGCGGCACGATTCAGTGCCTGCATATTCTTGCCCCTTTAAATTCTTAATGATTTTTTTTTCTTCCTGTTTACTCAGTACACATTTGGAAAGAATAAATACAGATGCTACAATAATGATGATAACAATGGTAAGATGCTTATGTGAGAAAATATCCTTCATGAAGATAATAGTACAAATTAACCAAAATGTTTTACATCTTTCTATTTAAGCTTAGCGCCTCTACTTGAAAATCTTTGCAACTTTTCATTAAATCCCCGATCATGATCCAGACAAAGTCCTACGATTGAAAGAAAAAGTGATGTGTTGATCGATAATATTCTTTATAATGGAAGAACAATTCGTGCCGCGTTGGATGCTCTATTCGATTTTGGTCGTCCCGAAAAAGTTGAGCTCTGTGTTTTGATAGATCGGCATTTCAGCCGGCTACCACCGATACAACCTGATTATATTGGTAAATCAATTGATGCTATCGTTTCACAAAAAGTAAAAGTGTTTTGGAAAACTAAAGATGGAAAAGATGAAGTTTGTCTACTGAATGAGTAAATAATTTATTTTCTTCTATTGATTTTTCAAATTCGTGTACTTCAGACACTATCTTTTTTTATTTCAGAAAAATTGATTTTTTCATTGGTAAAAAAATTTTTTTAAAAAAATTATTCCAAACAACTGTTTGCCTTTTAGAAAAAAAAGTGCATAAAAAAATTAAGGTTTTGTTATTTTTTTCTGAAATTGCTGTATCCTTCTAACCAAATATTTAAAAACTGCTTGTATTATGAAAAGAAAAACTCCGACGCTTGTCAGATTGACAAGCCATTTTTCCCTATCTATTATTTTGCTATTGTTCGCTTTTTGTGCCAGTGCACAAAAGCAAGTTAGTGGCGTTGTAAAAAGTGCCACGGGACCAGTAGCAGGAGCAACAGTTGCAGTGAAAGATGCAAGTGTTGCTACACAAACTGCGACAGATGGAACATTTTCAATTACTGTACCTGCGGGCAAATCAGTATTGATAATTTCATATGTCGGTTTAGAAACACGGGAAGTTAATGTTTCCAATCAAACCAGTGTTGATCTTACGTTGGCTGCTGTAGTCTCATCTTTGAATGAAGTGGTCGTAACTGGCTACTCTACCCAGCGCAAAAAAGATATTACTGGCTCGGTTGCTATTGTTAATGTAAATAATATGAAGGTAATTCCTTCAGGTACGACTGAGTCATTATTGCAAGGACAGGCTTCAGGTGTAACGGTTATTAATTCCGGTTCACCGGGGGCCGGGAGCAATGTAAGGATTCGCGGTATTACTTCCGTTGGATCAACCGATCCATTGGTAATTATTGATGGAACGCCCGGTAGTTTGCATGATCTTAATGTAAATGATATTGAATCCATACAAGTATTAAAAGATGCCGGGGCTGCCTCGATTTATGGTGTCCGTGGATCGAATGGGGTGATAGTGGTAACAACAAAAAAAGGAAGACCGGGAAAAGTAAAGGTGACCTATGATATGTATTATGGGACTCAAATAGTAAGCAAAGATGGTTTCAGTATTGCAAACACCCAGGAAACCGCCGATGCTACCCAGCAATCCTATATTAATAGCGGACAAATTCCAGGGCATAAACAGTTCGGAACCGGGACTAAGCCGGTGATTCCGGTGTATATCACACCTACAGCTGCTGCCACTGCAGACCCTGCAACCTATGCACTTTATACTAATCAGATTACAAAAACAAATCAAGTAGGAACAGATTGGTTTCATGAAGTTTTTAAAGATGCTTCTATTCAAAGTCACACTGTTTCTGTAAGTGCAGCGAGTGATCGTTCTTCTTTCTATTTCTCATTAGGCTATTTTGACCAGGAAGGTACATTGATCGAAACTCTTCTTAAACGTTATTCGGCCAGGATCAATACAGTTTTTAATGTAAATAGTCATATTCGTATTGGTGAAAATGCATATTTTTTCTATAAACATAACCCAGGATTCAATAACCAAAATGAGGGTAATGCTATATCAATGAGTTATAGAGAAAGCCCTCTTATTCCAGTTTATGATATTAAGGGTAATTATGCAGGTACTGGCTCACAGGGATTGGGGAATGCCCAAAATCCCGTTGCCAATTTGCGTCGTACTCATGATAACAGGGGAAATGATTACCAGGTTATAGGGAATGTTTTTGCGGAAGTTGATTTCTTAAAAAACTTTACAGCACGTACTACCTTTGGAGGAACAATTGATAACTACAATTATACTGCTTTTAGTTATACAGCGTATGAGAACGCTGAAAATAATAAAAACCCAAATAGTTTCCAGGAGAATTTCGGATACAATAGCAGTTGGACATGGACGAATACACTTGCTTATAATAGAACTTTTGGAGATCACAGTGTAAAAGCTTTAATTGGTAGTGAAGCCATAGAAAATTATGGCCGTGCAATTCAGGGTGTAAGAGGTAATTATTTCATTACAAGTCCAGGCAATTTAACTGTAGATCCAAATCTATTTACTTTGAATTTCGGGTCACCCAGTGGACAAACGACGCAAAATATAAATGGTACACCCTATGCCAATTCTCTTTTTTCATTATTTGGTCGCGTCGACTATGGCTTCAAGGATAAATATTTACTGAGTGGTACAATAAGGAGAGATGGTTCTTCAGTATTTGCATCTGAAAATCGCTATGGCGTTTTCCCTTCTGTTTCGGCAGCATGGAGGATAAGCAAAGAATCATTTATGAAAGATTTTTCCTGGTTGGATGACTTAAAATTAAGAGGTGGTACTGGTAAATTGGGTTCTCTCAGTAATATTGGAGCAACAAATGCATTTAGCCTGTATAATCAATCTGCTGCTAATTCTTATTATGATATTGGCGGAACCAATAATAGTTCTGCAGTGGGCATTTATGCAAGTCAGATCGGAAATACAGAAACTACGTGGGAGGAAGATATAGTAACAAATATCGGCGTTGACATAAGCGTGTTTAAGAAAATTGATTTTTCAATAGAATGGTATAAAAAACAAATTAAAGGATTGCTATTTCGGCCTTTAAGTGATATCACGGTTGTGGGTGGTGCTACACCTCCTTTTGTTAACGCAGGTAACATTGAAAATAAAGGAATTGATGCCTCAGCTACTTATCATGGCTCAGCAATAAATCATGAATTGAAATTTGATATTTCTTTTAATTTCACTTCTTATAACAATGAGGTGTTCAGTTTACCTGAGGGAATTAAATATTACGACAGAGGTAGTGCGGGTTCAGGTCGCTTGGGTGCCTTTTCCCGTTTGCAACCCGGACAGGCATTGGGTGCTTTTTTTGGCTATAAACAAGTCGGTTTATTTAGAGATGCTGCCGATGTAAATGCTTCTCCTGTGCAACCAGACGCCGCTCCCGGCAGATTGAAATTCGAGGATGTTAATGGGGATAAAAAAATTGACGTAAATGACAGGACTTTCTTTGGAAACCCTAATCCTGATTGGACAGGGGGGTTAAACCTCGCAGCAACTTATAAAGGATTTGATCTTTCCGCCTTTTTTTACACCTCTCAGGGTAATGATGTTATAAATTATGTACGCTTTTGGAAAGATTTTCCACAGGTTTGGGATGGTGCTATCAGCAAAGATTCGTGGTACAATTCTGCAAGACTTGTTAATAAATCGGGAACCCCAGTTCCTTTGATGATTCCAGATCCATTGGATCCTACTAAGCGGATTATAAATCCTGATGCCCAGGTTTCCAATCCTGATGCCAAAGTGCCCGTTTTGGAGCGATCCGCTAATTTTAGCACAACTAACAATTTCAGTTCTTATTATATGGAAGATGGATCATTTGTCAAGTTAAAATCCTTGATTTTGGGATATAATATTTCGTCAAGTAAGCTAAAGAGATTTGGGATTGAAAAGTTAAGAGTCTATGTACAGGGTGTTAATTTATTCACCAGCACCAAATACACAGGACTAGATCCTGAATTAACTGGCTCCAATCTGAATGATAATACAAACTTTGGTATTGATTTCGGAAACTATCCTTCAAATCAGAAAGGATTTAATTTCGGTATAAACCTTTCTTTCTAAAATTGAAACTGTCAAATTATGAAAAAAATTAAATATAAATTACTCGTAATTTCTTGCATCGCAATACTTAGTGTTGTGTATGCCTGCAATAAAGACTTTCTAGACAAAACGCCTCAAGGATCATTAAGTGCTTCCGTTCTTGCCAATAAAGCAGGTGTCGAAGGATTGTTGATCGGTGCTTATCATATGATAGGTGGCCAGGGTGGTGCTCCAGGAAATGTTTGGGGAGCGTCCGCCTCCAATTGGGTGTATGGGAGTGCTATTGTTGATGATTCTTACAAAGGGTCCATTCCACCGGATCAATCGACTGAAGGTTTTAGTACGTTGGCGACTTTTACCTATGCAACCAATAATCCTTACCTGAATGAAAAATGGCGTGCTATGTACGATGGAGTTCAGCGTGCCAATGATGTACTGCGTGTTTTACCATTGGCGAAAGATATTCCTGCAGCTGATGTTACACGAATTATTGCCGAAGTAAGGTTTTTACGCGGGCATTTTCATTTTGAAGCAAAAAGACTCTTTAAGAATATTGTTTATGCTGATGAAAAAACGACGGAGACCCGTAATGTAGATGATGCTGGTGCCTATATTGATTACTGGCCAAAAATAGAAGCTGACTTTCAAGCTGCAATTGCAGATTTACCTGAGGTGCAGGATAAACCTGGAAGAGCCAACAAATCTGCAGCTAAAGCCTACTTGGCCAGGTGCTATATGGAACAACATAAATATGCACTTGCAAAACCTATTTTAGAAGACCTTATTGCTAACGGAAAAACAGCCAAGGGCGAAAAATATGCTTTAGTAAATTATCAAAGTAATTTCAACGGTTCCCAGGATAATGGTGCAGAATCTGTTTGGGCTTACCAGGCTTCAGTAAATGATGGCTCAGGTACTAATGGTAATTATGGCGATAACCTCCAATTTCCTAATGGCTCGGGACCGGGTGGATGTTGCGGGTTTAATAATCCATCTATCAACTTGGCCAATGCATACAAAACAGATGGTACTACTGGTTTGCCGTTATTAGATAATTTTAATTCCGGCGTTTCACTTCACGATACTACTGCAGCAGGAGCTTTAGCCTATACAGGAACTCTTGATCCGAGAATTGATATTGTAATGGGAAGGCCAACAATTCCTTACTATGACTGGGGAGTTGTACCTGGGCCAAGAAATCTCGACTGGATCCGTAGCCCGGCAGACAACGGTCCTTTTAGTCCTAAGAAAGTGGTTTATGCCAAGAGCCAGGTTGGTGCAATTTCTTCGACCGAAACAAGTTTCTGGGGTCCCACACAAATGTCTGCTATTAATGTAAACTTAATACGTTTTTCAGAAATTCTTCTTTGGGCTGCAGAATGTGAAACTGAAATAGGTTCACTTGCAACTGCACTTAGTTATGTAAACATGGTAAGAAACCGCGCTGCTAATCCAGTGGGATGGGTATATAAGAATAGTGCGTATGATGCTGGAACAGGTAAATATGTAACACAAACAACTCCGGCCGCTAATTATAAGATAAGCCCTTACCCAGCGGGAGCCTTTGTTGATAAGGCATTTGCAAGAAAGGCAATATTGTTTGAGGAAAGACTTGAGTTGGCAATGGAAGGGCAGCGTTTCTTTACTTTGCGTCGTTTCGACGGTGTTAGTCCGGGAATAATGGCAACAACAATCAATAATTATATAGCGGTGGAAAAAACAAGGCCATCTTATTATATTCAGAACCCAAGTGTTGTTTTTGCCGATAAATATCAATGGTTCCCAATACCACAACAACAGATCGATGTAAAAAATGCGACCGGTAAAATATTCCTGAAACAAAACCCCGGATTCTAATTTATTATTTTTTTAAGGGTTTAATCGAGGTAGAGTTTACTCTACCTCTTTTTTATGTATAGTATTATTTCATTATTTTTAGTAATATGCTAATATGAAAATTCTTACTACATTATTCATTTTAATTTTCTTTGTTTCCCTTTTAGTGATGTCTTCTTGTAAGAATAAATCTTTTTTATTCCGGCCTGTTTCTTCCTCACATTCAAACATTCATTTTATAAATAAGATTGAAGAGAATGATTCCCTTAATCCAATTGATGTAACAAACATTTACAACGGTGGCGGGGTGGGTGTTGGCGATTTTAATAATGATGGGTTACAAGACCTTTATTTTACAGGTAACCTTGTATCAAACAAGTTATACCTGAACAAAGGCAAGTTTAAATTTGAAGACGTAACCAAAGAAGCTGGTGTAGATGGATCAGGAAGGTGGAGCAGGGGAGTATCAGTTGTGGATATCAATAATGATGGTTTGCTTGATATGTATGTTTGTGCTTCCATGTCTAAGGATGTCAATAAAAGAAAAAATCTACTTTATGTAAACCAGGGGATTGATAAGAATGGCACTCCAGGATTTAGAGAAATGGCAGCCGAATACGGACTTGCTGATACGACGCATTCCACCATGGCGGCTTTTTTTGATTACGATAACGATAGTGATCTTGATATGTATTTAGTCGTCAATCAAATCTTAGAAAAAGATATCCCTTCAAATTTCCGCCCTAAAATAACCGACGGGTCTTATCCAAGTACAGGTCGTTTGTACCGTAATGATTGGAATGATTCATTAAAACACCCTGTTTTTACTAATGTTTCAAAACAGGCAGGCATAACCATTGAGGGATATGGCCATAGTGTTAGTATAGCTGATTTTAATAAAGATGGGTGGAAAGATATTTTTGTTACTAATGATTTTAACTCGAATGATCTTCTTTACATCAATAATCAGAATGGCACTTTTACTGATAAAGCCTCTGATTATTTTAAACATACCTCTGCTAATGGTATGGGACAAGATGTGATTGACATAAATAATGATGGCTTGGCCGATGTTGTGGAACTAGATATGAACCCGGAGGATAATTACCGCAAAAAAACCATGATGGGATCAGGAAGTTACCAGACATATCAGAATAGTGATTATTATGGTTATCAATATCAGTATGTCCGAAATACCATACAACTTAATCAGGGTCCGCGGATAATTCAAAGTGATTCAATCGGTGATCCCATATTCAGCGACATTGGTTTTCTTTCTGGTACAGCAGAGACAGACTGGAGCTGGACACCATTGGTAACTGATTTTGATAATGATGGCTTCAGGGATATTATTGTGACCAATGGATTTCCAAGAGATATAACAGATCATGATTTTATTGCATTTCGCAGGACATCTTTTACCCTGGCGAGTAAAGAATATATGCTCGCCCAGATACCTGAGGTGAAACTACATAATTACGCTTTTCATAATAACAATAATCTTACGTTCCAGGATGTAACTGACAAATGGGGGCTTGAGACTCCTTCATTTTCTAACGGTGCAGTGTACGCTGATCTTGATAATGATGGTGATATGGATTGTGTGATTAATAATATCAATGATGAATCTTTTGTTTATGAAAATACAACAAACTCTAAAGATAAAATCGCAGCTAACTATTTGCAGATAAAATTCAAGGGAAGTGATAAAAATTTAAATGGTTTAGGAGCTTCGGTTGAAATTTATTATGGCGATCAAATACAGGTATATGAAAACTCTCCTTACCGGGGATATCTTTCAAGTATTGATGCAAAAGCTTTTTTTGGTTTAGGGAATGTTACTGTAGTTGATTCAGTAATTATCAAATGGCCAGGAAATAAAAAGCAAGTATTGAAAGACGTAAAACCAAATCAATTACTTGGAGTTGATATAAAAAACGCAAATCTGGAGTATAACTGGACCAGTGACTCTTTTGTTAAAAATGCTTTGTTCACAGACATTACAAACTTATCTGGAATAAATTATCTGCACCACGAAACGGATTTTATTGACTTTGACAAAGAGAGACTGATCCCGCATAAACTTTCACAATATGGTCCAGGATTAGCTGCAGGGGATATTGATGGCAACGGTCTTGATGATATTTGTATAGGTGGCTCTGCTGATTTCCCGGGCAAACTTTTACTTCAACAGATCAATGGAAAATTTATAATGAAGGATATGCCGGCAGTTAAAAATAAAACTTATCGAAAAAATGAAAATATGGGCCTGCTATTATTTGATGCAGATAATGATGGCGATCTTGACATGTATTGTACAAGTGGCAGTAACGAATTTCCAGCTAATACAGAAAATTACCAGGACCTTTTTTTTATAAACGATGGGAAAGGAAATTTTACAAACGACTCGTCGGCTTTGCCAATTAACTATACAAGTAAAAGTTGTATACGTGCAACTGATTTTGATAACGATGGCGACCTTGATCTTTTTATTGGCGGCAGATGTTTACCGGGTAAATATCCTTTGCCTGTCAGTTCTTTTATTTATCGTAATGATTCCAAAAATGGGGAAATAAAATTTACAGACGTTACTGCAGATGTCATAAAAGATCTGCAAAATATTGGTATGGTTTGCGATGCAATATGGACAGATTTTGATAATGATGGATGGACTGATCTTTTAGTTGTTGGTGAATGGATGCCGATTACATTTTTTAAAAACAACCATGGCAAATTTGAAAATGTATCAGTTCAATCAGGCATCAATAATCAAATAGGCTGGTGGAATAGCATTGCCGCCGGGGATTTTGATAATGATGGCGATATCGATTATATAGCTGGTAATCTTGGTGAAAATTCTTTTTTTCGTGCAAGTGATCAATACCCGGTGAATGTGTATGCTAAAGATTTTGATAAAAATGGAAGCCTTGATGCTATCGTGACAGTTTTTCTTAAAGATAAAAGCGGTGAAAAAAAGGAATACACGGCCTTAAACCGGGATGATATAGTCAGTCAATTGCCTCCGCTTAAAAAGAAATTTCTCACATATAAAGACTTTGCAAACGCTGACATTCATCAATTATTTACGCCAGATGAGATAAAGGGAGCATTGGTTTTACATGCGAATAATTTTAAGAGTTCCTACATAAAAAATAATGGCAATGGGAAATTTGAATTGCATGCTTTGCCTCTAATAGCACAACTTGGGCCTTTCAACGGAATGATAGCTGATGATTTTAACGGTGATGGTAGCCTTGATGTAGCAATAGCCGGCAACGATTATGGAAATGAAGTTTCTGACGGAAGATATGATGCATTAAATGGACTTGTTTTGTTAGGTGATGGAACCGGGAATTTTATTGCACAAACAATATTGCGATCTGGTTTTTTTGTTCCAGGAGATGCAAAAGCGCTTATTAAACTAAGGAATGCTGATAACAAATATTTTTTGGCTGCATCGCAAAACAGGGGACCACTGAAATTATTCAATAGTAATAGTCAAAATCAGAAATTAATCCCCTTACAACCTTTTGATGTTAGCGCTTTACTAACTTACCGGAATGGAAAGAAACAAAAACGTGAGATTAATTACGGATCATCCTTTTTGTCCCAGTCCAGTCGATTTTTAAATATTAACAATAATATCGTTTCGGTTGAAATAAAAGATTCGAAAGGCAACCTACGCAAGATTAGTTTACAATAAAAAACCCGCCATTAGTAAGATAATTACCATAAAACGTTTTGTGTTTTTATTCTTCCTGATTAGCACATTTCTGGTGATTATATTTTCCTGTAAAAATTATTATCGAAACAGTACACATAAAGATATTTCGATATCAAGCATAAAGAAGGGAGAAATGCTGGCGATTAAATATTGCCAATCCTGTCACTTATTGCCTGATCCTTCTTTATTAGATACAAAAAGTTGGGAGAAAGGTGTTTTGCCAAATATGGGCCCACGACTTGGAATTTTTTATTACGATTTTGAAACTTATCCCTCCTATAGATCTGATAAAGATATTGGCCCTAATTTCTATCCTTCGCAACCTGTTTTGAATTACTTTGAATGGCAAAATATTATTGATTACTATACTGCGATTTCACCAGATAGCTTACCCAAGCAGGATCGAAAACTATCAATACAAAATGGATTGTCGCTTTTTGCAGTTCAAACTCCACACATTAGCTATGAAATCCCAACATCTTCATTTGCGAAAATAAATTCTGGTGATTCGATACATCCATTGATCATAGGTGATGTAATCAAACGGAATATTTATTTTTTCAACAGTCAATTAGAAATTAAAGACTCCGTTTATTCAAGCGGCCCTGTGGTGGATATTGATTTTACAAAAAATAAAATACTAGCCTGTAATATCGGCGTTTTGAATCCTAATAATGGCATGTATGGAAAGGCACAGTTTATAAATAAGAATAAAGAAGGGAAAACGATTGAAGATACAGTTGCTTTATTTGATAAATTAAAAAGGCCAGTTCAAATTACAACTGCAGATCTGAATAACGATGGAAAGAATGACTACCTGATTTGTGAGTTTGGAAATTTAATAGGAGAGTTGTCATGGATGGAAAATATGGGGAACAATAAATTTACAAAGCATGTACTAAGAGCTTATCCTGGCGCCATCAAAGCTTATATTATTGATTATAATAATGATGGAGCACTTGACATTTGGGTTTTATTTGCACAGGGTGAGGAAGGTATTTTTTTATTTACAAACAAAGGGAATGGAGATTTTGAAACAAAAGAGGTTTTGCGTTTCCCTTCGGTTTATGGTTCTTCTTATTTTGAATTGGCAGATTTCAATAAAGATGGTTATCCCGACATTGTTTATACATGTGGTGATAATGCTGACTATTCTGTTGTTTTTAAGCCTTATCACGGCGTGTATATATTTTTAAATGATAAAACGAACCAGTTTTCTCAAAAATATTTTTTCCCTATTAATGGATGTTATAAAGCGATGGCGAGGGATTATGATGGCGATGGCGATCTGGATATTGCGGCTATTTCCTTTTTTGCTGATTACGAACACCAGCCCGAGGAAGGTTTTGTTTATTTGAAAAACGAGGGAAATTTTAATTTTAGTCCATACAGTGTTCCTGAAGCTCAATCCGGCAGATGGCTTACTATGGATGTAGGTGACTTGGATAAAGATGGGAAAATTGATATTGTATTAGGGAATTTTTCCCTCGGGTCGTCGACATTAAAGTCTAATGGGGAACCTTCACAAACACCGCCATTTATAATTTTGAAAAATACAGGTAAGTAAAAGGAAATTTTAAACAATAATAAAATCGTGCACTAGTCATGAACAGATTCCGGCCTTTTTTTGCCCCATCTATTTTTTTCTGCTTTGCAGTCATTTTGCTTTCCCCTTCAAGGATGAATTCTCAAACAATTCCTCCTTTTAAAATGGCGCTTTCAAATAATAAGATCTTCAATGCAATTGATTTGCCCAAGGGCAAACCATTAGTTCTTATTTATTTTGATCCGGATTGTGATCATTGTCAAAAGTTGATGACTGAACTTTTTAAAAAGATAAAAAGTTTTAAAAAAGCAGAAATGGTACTGATAACTTTTAAGCCGGTAACAGAAGTCGCCGCTTTCGAAAAAAAATATACTACAAGTAAATATGCAAACATGAGGGTTGGTACCGAGGGCACTCTTTTTTACCTGAGAAATTATTACAAATTAGTAAAGATGCCATTCACTGCTTTATATGACCGCAAAGGAAATTATAATTATTCTTATAGGGATGAAACCCCTGTGGATGATTTGATAAAGAGATTGCAGGGCCTCTAAAAAGCACCTATAAACTTATATGATCAGGTTAGGCAGCATTCATAAAACTTTTTTATCAAAAAAAACCGAATACCCTATCTTCGCTTTTTAATGAGCCTCTCTACCAGACACCTTCTTGGTATAAAAGACCTGACAGTAGACGATATTTTCCTTATTTTAACAACAGCGGAACAATTCAAAGAAGTTTTACAGAGACCTGTAAAAAAGGTTCCTTCATTGCGTGATGTCACGATCGTCAATCTCTTTTATGAAAATTCTACGAGAACAAGATTCTCGTTTGAGCTTGCCGAAAAAAGATTAAGCGCAGATACGATCAATTTTGCTGTTTCCGGGTCTTCTGCAGCAAAAGGTGAAACTCTTCTTGACACCGTAAGGAATATTTTATCCATGAAAGTGGATATGGTTGTAATGCGGCATAGTGCCAGCGGTGCTCCGCATTTTTTGGCAAAACATATCCCTGCTGCAATTATAAATGCGGGTGATGGGGTGAATGAACATCCAACACAAGGATTACTCGATGCATTTTCAATGAAAGAAAAATTCGGAAAGCTCCAAGGTTTAAAAGTTGCTATCATTGGTGATATCATGCATAGCCGTGTTGCAATGAGTAATATTTACCTTCTGAATAAAATGGGAGCAAAAGTTACAGTTTGCGGTCCGCCGACATTGATACCAAAATATATTCGTGAGTCATTCGGGGTGGAAGTCAATTATGATATTAAAGAAACTTTAGAATGGTGTGATGTAGCAAATGTTTTACGAATACAACTAGAAAGGCAAAACCAGGTTTTGTTTTCATCATTGCGTGAATACAATATTGCATATGGTGTAAAAAGAAAATTGCTTGATAGTTTAAATAAAGAAATTGTTGTGATGCACCCCGGCCCTATAAACAGGGGAGTGGAACTTGATAGTGATGTGGCCGATAGCAAGCAATCAATAATTTTGCAACAAGTGGAGAACGGAGTAGCCGTGAGGATGGCAGTGTTATATTTACTTTCGGGAAGAAATCCAGCCAATAATTAGTAATTATTAATTAATAATTATTAGCTTTTCATGCTAATAACTCTTCAATGCAAAGAATCTGTTTGTTTCCCGGCACTTTCGATCCCCTTACATTGGGTCATGTTGATATCATCACCCGTTCATTACCGCTTTTTGATAAGATCATAGTGGGTATTGGTATCAATACATCAAAAGCGCCAATGTTTACTCCGGAAAAAAGATTAAGCTGGGTAAAAGAAATTTTTAAGAATGAACCTAAGGTAGAAGGTGCCGTGTATGAAGGGTTAACGGTAAATTTTTGCAGGAAGATCAATGCCAGGTTCATTTTAAGAGGCATTCGATATGTCAGCGATTTTGAATATGAGAAAACAATTGCTGATGCCAATCGTACTCTTGATAAAACAATTGAAACTATCTTTCTTACAGGTGAACCTAAATATACTTCTGTAGCATCCACTATCGTAAGGGACATTATTAAAAATGGGGGAGATGCTTCACACTTTCTGCCGCCAGAGGTAGCAAATACATTATAAGTTCTTTTCTGAATTAAATTTTATTTTAATAGTATTATGACGACCTGGTTTGATAAAAATGTTTCGGTTGAAGACCTAAAACCGCTTGGCAAAGAGACCATGACTGAATATTTAGGCATTGAATGGGTTGAAGTAGGAAAGAATTTTTTAAAAGCAAAAATGCCGGTTGATCACAGAACAATACAACCATATGGTTTATTACATGGCGGCGCATCATGTGTCTTAGCAGAGACCATTGGCAGTGTTGCCTCACATCTTGTTATTGATCCTTCGGCGTTCTATTGTGTAGGCATTGAGATCAATGCAAATCATATTCGCAGTGCAAAAGACGGGTTTGTTTATGGCACATGTTCTCCTTTACATATAGGTTCATCCACTCATGTGTGGGATATCCGGATAACCAATGAAGAAGAAAAATTAATTTGTATCAGCCGGCTTACAGTTGCTATAATGAAGAAAAAAGTATCATGATGAGAAACCAGCCTCCAATACATCATTCATCGAAGGAAATGAGTTCTGTAAATATTTTTTAAGATCATTTTTCCCAACCCATTCCAATTTAGTTATTTGTTCTGCTGCTTGAGGAAGAAGTTTTTGTTTACTACTTACTTTCATTGTAAACCATCTTGTTTCTTTCAATACATACTTGCTTCCTTCATGATAAGTGTGATAGGTTGTGATAAGAGGGGAGATCAATTTAATTTTTTTTAAACCTGTTTCTTCTTCGGTCTCTCTTATTGCACAGTCTTCAAAACTTTCTTTTTTATCCATTTTCCCTTTGGGAAGATCCCATTTTCCCCTGCGAAACATCATCAATACTTCCTTGTTTTCATTCAGCACAAACCCCCCGGCAGCTTTTATCAAAGTAAATTTTTTAAAGAATGCGTCTTTCAATTCCTTGAGGTCTTTATGAAAAAAAACACCGGCATGAACAGATGTGTCCTGCATTTCATGTATCATGCTTTTTACCGTATGCAGGTTTAGCTCATCTATAAATACAGCGTCGTCATGATGAACATAAGGTTGAAGAGTAGCATCAACATTATCGCATAAGAACAAAGGCTTGTCGTCGAAATAGATTTTTATAAACATTGCAGTTGCTTTTGGCTCGTGGCTTTTCTTTACTTTCGTCGCATGACAGATGCTAAAGTGGTAGCAGAAAAGCTGCTTCAAGTTAACGCAGTAAAACTAAATCCCGAAAATCCCTTTACCTGGGCCAGTGGTTGGAAAAGCCCAATCTATTGCGATAATCGCAAAGTACTTTCCTTTCCCTTCATTCGTGATTATATAAAATCTGAGCTTTGTAATGTTGTTTTTGAAAAATTTCCTGAGGCGGAGTTGCTCGCTGGTGTGGCTACCGCAGGCATTGCCTGGGGTGCTATGATTGCCGACCAATTAAAGCTTCCTTATGTATATGTGCGTCCAAAACCTAAGGAACATGGCCTGGGAAACCAAATTGAAGGATATTATGAGCCGGGACAAAAGGTAGTTGTTATAGAAGATCTTGTTTCCACAGGTAAAAGCAGTCTACAGGTCATTGACGTCTTAAAAGAAGCCGGTCTTGAGATAGCTGGAATGGTTTCCATCTTTACTTATGGCTTCCCTGTTGCCAGCGAAATGCTCCAAAAGGCAGGTATTACTTACTATCCTCTGACTGATTATTCAACTCTTATTCAACTTGCAGCCGAAAAGCAAATTATTTCGTCTGATCAACTGGAAATTTTGTTAAAATGGCAAACTGATCCTGCGGGATGGAAAGGAGTTTAGTAATTTGCCTTAAATCGATCTTTAATGAAGAAAATATTCTTGGGATTACTGGCAATTGGCGGAACTTCTTTGGTCAGTTCAGCACAGGTAAAAGCCTCAATGACCGTTAAAATTAAGACGCCAACTGTTGGTTGTGACGATTGTAAAAATCGTATTGAAACTTATCTTAAGAGATATGACGGCGTCACCTCTGTCCAGGTAAACTGGCACCAAAAGATCACCACAGTAAAATATTTGACTGACCGGACAAATATTGAAGAAATAAAAACAGCAATAGCTAATTGTGGCTACGATGCAGATGATATTCCCGCAACTGAAGAAGCATATAAACGACTTCCAAAAACTTGTAAAAAGCCTGAAGATGGGGGGCCAACCAAAGCCCCAAATATTCATGCTCCGCCAGTCGTCAAACAATAACAAAATTTCATTTACCCCTTGCTCAGCAGGGGGTATTTTTTTGCCCTGAACTTCACAAAAATGTGCCTAATAGCATCGATCAAATTTTCGACCTCCTCAATTAAAATTCCTGGGCACTCGATTGTCTATAATTTCTTATTCCCTGAATTCACTGGCTCATTTTAATTCTCCATTGATTTTTATAATTAAGAAAAATGTGGGGTTAACTGCTCTAAATTATTATTTTTTTTACTTGCTAAAATGATTACCATTTCTGAATTTTTTGAGTATTCAAATTTGGCCAATAAAAAAAGTATAATTAAATGTGAATAATCTATTGATAGTAAGGTGATAAAATGAATTATTTAAAATTTTAGAGCTATCTTTCCATTTGTAGAACGTCGATAAAAGCCACTTTTTTAATATTAGGGTATAACAAAAAATATTTTACTCTTATTGTTTAATAATCAGATTGAAATAGACGACTACTCTATTTTCATTTTACTTAAAAAGAAGAATAAAGATTTTTGGTAATGTTTGGAGGAGGCCTGTCAAAACCAGTGTCTCACAACTCATGCCCTTTCGTTGGCTAAAGGAAATGTGATAGATTAAAATGAGGTAGTAAGTTTCCGATGATTGAGGAGGTCAGATTCTTTTGGTCCTGTATCAAAATGATCTTGCGTGATCTTAGAAAATCATTCTAAAAAGACGGGAGGGTTAGTTCAAAAAAGTCGTCTATATGAACACTCCTTTGAAGAACATTTCGGAAATCACTTTAAACCTTTATTTCTTAACGGCTTTTTATTAACTTGTAAACCTTTTCTGGACCTTTTAGGACTATTGGATAAATGAAACTATTTAAGAAACTGCTGACCGGCGTTTTCTGTTGTGCCGTACCTGCCTTATTATTCAGCCAGGACTTTTCTAATAAAGGAAAGGAATTTTGGATTTCATATAGCTATCACGTTGGTATGTCTGGTGGTGGTAACCCAGTAATGACCCTCTACATTACGTCGGATGTGACTACCAATTACGCAGTTGAGATTTATGGAGTATCCACACTACAATCTGGTACGATCACAGCCGGCCAGGTAGTTACAGCAATCGTTCCTACAAGCTGTTTTATCAATAACGAAGGCTTATTTACCGGACGTACTATCCGTGTGATCACTGATAAAAACTCGGTTGTCTACGCATATATTACCCGCAGCGCTGTAAGTGGGGCAACTGTTTGTCTACCAACTCCGGTGTTGGGCAAAGAATATTACTCAACCAACTTTACGCAAATTTCGAATGAGTTGAATTCAAATTCCTTTTTCACAATAATTGCCGTAGAAGATAATACTGCTGTTGAGATCACTCCTGCATCAAATACTAAGAATGGCTGGGTAGGAGGAACAACTTACACTGTTAATCTTAACAAAGGTCAGATCTACCAGGTGATGGGAACTGTAAGCGGGACAAACGGTTCTGATCTTACTGGTTCATTAATTAAGTCTGTTGCTTCTGGAAGTAGCGGCTGCAAACGTATAGCAGTATTTTCGGGTAGTGGCAAAATATCAATTGGCTGTGGCACTTCTGCCGGTACATCTGATAACTTATTTCAACAACTATATCCAACCGGTTCATGGGGCTTAAAATATCTTACCATTCCAAGTTATAATCGTCCTACAAATTTTTTCCGTATAATCAGGAAAACAGCTTCTACCAATGTGTATTTAAATGGAGTATTAATACCCGGTGCATCATTTATCAATAATTATTATCAATTTTCCAATAGCATACCTAATGTAATAACTGCAACTGAACCAATAAGTGTTGCTCAATATTTCACAACGCAAGGTTGCTCGGGTAATGCAGCACCTTATGACCCTGATATGATCATGCTAAACCCGGTTGAGCAGAATATTAATAATGTAACCCTTGTTAGTTCAAATCTTGCGGCTCCTTCAAATCAGCAACATCATCTGCATGTTATCATGCATAATGGAGGCACAGGTATTTCATCATTTAAGTTAGACGGGATTCCAATTTCTCCTGCATTATGGGTTACTCATCCAGGAGATCCAAGTTACTCTTATCTCTATATGCCAAATGTTTCGCAAGGATATCATAAACTGACATGCGACTCAGGCTTTAATGGACTGGCCTATGGATATGCTGATGCGGAATCCTATGGCTACTCTGCCGGCGCCAATGTAAAAGACCTCTACCAGTTTGTAAGTATCATTAATCAATATGCGACTGTAAACTTTCCGGCTACTTGTAAAAACACACCATTTCATTTCAGAATAGTGCTTCCTTATCAGCCAACACTAATTCAATGGGTATTTGGTTCAGCTCTTAATGCACTGGGTATTCCTGATGTAACGGACAATAGCCCTGGTTTTGATTCTTCATGGGTTGTGAATGGGCGAACACTTTATCGCTTTAGCATTCTTTCGCAATATAGTATTCCTGCTATTGGTACTTATCCAATAAAAGTAGTCGCAAATAACCCAACAAGTGACGGTTGCAGTGGTGTGCAGGAAATAGATTATGATCTGCAGGTATTTAATCCACCGACTGCAGGATTTTATTTTAACAGCAATGGTTGTGTTACCTCTCCAATTAACTTCTTTGATACTTCTAATACAGGTGGAAGATCGATTATTCAATGGAACTGGAATTTTGGAGATGCTTCAACATCTTCAATTCAAAACCCATCGCATACTTATGCTGCTGGTTCCTATATCCCTACGCTTTCTGTAATTACTGATATTGGTTGCGTTTCCGATATCGCTACAAAGAATATTATTCTAACACAACTGCCCGTTGCAAATTTTAGCAACAATCTTCCTTCTTGTGCGGGAAAAGCTATAACATTCAATGATCTGTCTACTGTTAGTGGGGGATCAACAATTGCAAAATGGTATTGGGATTTTGGAGATGGTAGCCCGGTTGTTACTGCAACAAACAATTCACCACAGATTCATATTTATACTACAACCGGCTCATACAATGCAACACTGAAGGTCGAGACTATTACAGGATGCGTTAGTACAGTTTTTACGCGACCAATAACAGTTGGTATGTTACCTAAGGCTGGTTTTATTGCTCCGGAAGTTTGTTTAACAGATCCATCTGCTCCATTTATTGATACCAGTAAAATTTCCATTGGGAATATTGCGGCATGGCAATGGAATTTTGGTGACGCAAATGCAAATGCAGGTAATCCGAATACTTCAACGCTTCAAAATCCAGCGCACCGTTATACTGTTGTAGGAAATTATACAGCCACCATGATCGTTACATCAAACAATGGTTGTACGGATACCATATCGCAAGCCTTTACAGTAAACGGTTCTATACCACTTGCAAACTTTACAGTGCAAAATGCAAATGCGCTTTGCAGTAATAAGATGGTTACAATTACAGATGCATCTACTGTTGATTTTGGAAATATTGTTAAAACCGAGATCTATTGGGATTGGACAAGTGATCCAACTATTAAAACAACTGATGACGTTCCAACTCCGGGGAAATTATATACGCATACATATCCTGAGTTCGGTACACCTGCTACAAAAACATTCACTATAAGAATGATTTCTTATTCGGGTATCAGCTGTATGAATGTATTAACAAAAACAGTAACCTTATTGGCTACACCAAGTCTGCAATTTGATGTATTGAATGAAGTGTGTTCCAATGCTCCTTCATTCCAAATTACCCAGGCTGGCATTACAAATGGTTTACCAGGAACAGGGGTATACTCTGGTCCGGGAGTAAATTCATCTGGTTTTTTCAATCCAAATACTGCAACGGCAGGTGTGCATACGATCCGTTACACATTTACAGCGGCAAATAACTGCAGCAATTATATAGAGCAAACAATAGCAGTGGATCCAACGCCTATTGCACTTGCTGGGCCCGATAAAAACGTGTTGGAAGGAGGAGTGGTTCAATTGACACCTGCATTGAATGCAGGGTTCCCGGTAACATATTTATGGACACCGCCAACGGGGCTTAATAATCCAAATGCGCCAGATCCACTTGCATCGCCTGTTGATGATATTACATATACAATGAAGGTGACATCAGATAAAGGATGTACCACAAGTGACCAGGTATTTGTAAGAGTGCTGAAGAAGCCCCAGATACCAAACATCTTTAGTCCGAACGGAGATAATATTCATGATCGGTGGGTGATAGCTTTTTTAGAAACATATCCTGGTTGTACAGTGGAAGTATTCAACAGGTATGGTCAGCGGATCTATTATTCAGTAGGCTATTCATTGCCATGGGATGGCACAGTAAATGGAAAACCTGTACCGGTTGGAACTTACTATTATATTGTTGATCCTAAAAATGGCCGGCAAAAACAAGCGGGCTATGTAGATATAGTTAGATAAAATGAAAAAGATATTAACTATCGGGGTGTTTAGTTTTATGATGCTTGCCGGGACGGCGCAGCAAAAGCCGCATTATACGCAGTATGTATTGAATCAATACATACTTAATCCTGCTATTTCGGGCATAGAAAATTATACAGATATAAAAATAAGTGCTAGAGATCAATGGGTGGGTTTAGACGGCGCACCAAAAACAAGTTATCTAACGATTCACGCACCAATTGGTAAAAAAGATTACAGAACATCTGCAACATCTTATTCAATTCCGGGCGAAAATCCAAGAGGAAAATATTATTGGGAAAATTATACAGCTGCAGAACCGCACCATGGTATTGGTTTATCAATTATAAATGATAAGACCGGGAGTTATAATCGTTTTACATCAACTCTCTCTTATGCCTATCATATTGGGTTAAGTCCAACCACAAATCTTTCAGCAGGATTTGCCGCCGGTATTTCGAAAGTGAGTATCGACAGAACAATGCATGATTTTAATGGTAATGGTGATCCAATTGATCCGGCAACAGGTTCGGCCATCAGTGGTGAACTATTTAAAGTACGGCCCGATCTTTCTGCCGGTTTATATCTTTATTCAAGAGATTATTTTATTGGTCTTTCAGCACAACAAATCATTCCTCAAAAACTACAATTTGTAGACGATGCCGCATTTGAAACAACTGGAAAATTAGTTCCGCATATTTTTCTGAGTGCCGGTTATCGGTTTTTATTGACAGATGACATCAATGCGATCCCTTCTATAATGGTGAAATATATTAGTGCTTCTTCCAAAAATGATTTTCAACCCGAAGCAAATGTGAAACTTCAATACCGTGATCTGCTTTGGGTAGGAGGCAGTTTTCGTTACCAGGATGGTTATGCAGCTATGATAGGATTAAATGTCAGCAATACATTTAATATCGGCTATTCTTATGATTTTACTACAACCAATTTAAATTCTGTGAGTCGCGGTACGCATGAATTGATGATCGGTTTCTTACTTGGGAATAAATATAGCGGGAAATGCCCTCGTTGCTGGTAACAATTACAGTCTAACTATCTTCTTGACTTTTGCAGCTTTAATTATTGCTAATTGATCTTTAGCTTTCTGTTGATTGTCCTGCACAAGTTGTAACGTGATATCAGAGTCAGGAATTGCAGTTACATTATTTTCTTTCATTGCTTTTTCAACATTAACCAACGTTTTCAGATTGAAGTTGATCTGCTGCCGAACGCTGTCAAGTTTTATTTGAAAAAGGGAGGTATTTATTTTTTGATGTACATCGTCCCAGTTTATCTGTGAATAGGAGAGGCGCAGTTTCTCTTCGAGTTTGTTCCAATTAACCTTGTCAGCTATCTCGGAATTATATTCTGCTTTCAATTGAGTTTTTTCTGCAGCGCTAAAGGCATCCGCATAATTTTTTTCCATTGCCTTCCACTCGCTTTCCTGTAAAATTTTCTTCGTTGCATCAACAGCCTCCTTCACTTTACATTCTTCATCAGGAGCAAGTTCAGGGACCACAGGAACTGTATAACCTACATTCATAAATTGCGGAGCATTTGATTCATCTGCAACTAAATTTTCCTGGTTAAAAATATCTTTAGCATCCTTAACTGCGATATTTTTCTTTAAACTATTTTTAGCTGTTGACGCTTTGGCAATGAAATTATTTGAAGTAACTTTTTTGCCATTCAGAAAATAATAGGGGCTTAATTCGTTTGAAAGTGTATAGAATCCTTGTTTTGGTTCTTGCTTATTTACAGAAACAAAAAAATTAAGTAAAGCAATACCAAGCATGGTAAGAAAAGCAATAGAAAGCTGCCTGGCTGGATTCCAGCCTTTGTTCCTCATACCAAGTATGGATTCAATACGGTGTAGCAGGTCATGATTTTTGCCTGCTGCAGCCATCACCATCTGGCGATGCTTGTTCTGTTCTAATCTTAATAATGCAGAAGCATATTCTCCCGGTTTGTATTGAAACTGTAAAACCATTTCATCACAACTATGTTCTCTTTCTTTTTCAACACTCTTTACTAAAAATTTTACAAATGGATTAAAATATAAAACGGTTTTAATAAAACTCAGAATAAGATTTAAGAAATAATCATACCTGTATATATGACTTAATTCATGAAGGATAACAGCTTCTAATTGATGAGGTGTTAAATTATTGATCGCTGCAACAGGGATCAATATGATCGGTTTCAAATAACCAATTGTAACCGGTGATGTTACCAATTCTGATAACCAGATCTTCACATCTCTCGCAATACCCATCGCTACCGAAGTTCTCTTTACATACATTTTCCATGCAACATCAATTTTCTTAATTCCGGTCTTGCGGATGATTTGAACAAACCTATAGTTTCGGATAAATTGCCAAACAGGAGCTATTAAGACTACGAGATAAAAAAGCGATGCATATGGTAAAATTTTACCGGCAAAATATTTCCAACTGTCATTGCTGATCAATCCTGTATTATAGAATGATGTTATTGAGTTTGTTTGTGACACCAATGAAGTAATAAGTGTGTAAACAAACCATGCAAATCCAGCAAAAATTAACGCAGTGGCCAGAGAAGTTTTATGTGAAGGTTTTATCTTATGAAAAGAGACAGTAATGAACTGGTAAGCCGCCCAAAGCAAAGCCATTTGCCAAAGGCTATTGATCAATGACCATCCAAGTGATTGCAGAAAGTTTACCTGGTTCATGAATACAAATCTTATTTGCTTTTCAAACTATCGATCATTTCCTGGATCTTAGCTAACTCTTCCTCTGTTGCTTTATGTTCTCCCAACGCCTGTATCACCAGTTGAGTAGAGGAGCCTCCAAAAAGTGAATCGATCATTTTTCCTAATAAATGTTTTTGCGTTTTTTCTTTACTCACTGCTGCCTGGTACACATGGGTACGCATGCTGTCATCTCTTTTTACTAAACCTTTTTCATTCATTATCTGCATTAGTTTAAGAGTGGTTGTATAACCAGCATCTTTTAATGCAGCTAAGTCTTCATGTACTTCACGGACGGTAGCAAGACCTTTTTTCCATAGAACTTGTAAGATCTCCAAT
>Ga0207701_10001285_pt1 | contig 26544 bp, 23 predicted proteins | sample KBSSwiSSwithPhiX_FD_184294 | JGI IMG/M metagenome (GOLD analysis project Ga0207701, IMG submission 184294) | Switchgrass rhizosphere bulk soil microbial communities from Kellogg Biological Station, Michigan, USA, with PhiX - S5 (SPAdes) (version 2) | ecosystem: Environmental > Terrestrial >... | reverse complement strand
CCTTGAAGTTCGCCGTCGACAAGCGGCCCACCTTCATGACTGCAAATGTTATTGATAGCAAAATACTTTCCATCTATATTAGCAACACAAACACTTTGACCATTAACTTGGTATTCCTTCATATGAGAAAGTGGTATATCGCTTTTCTCTGCAACTTTTACAAACCCCTCATTTTGCAAATTAAACCAGTCCATAAGAATTTTAACCAACAAATAATAAATTAGTTATATTATTGACGGCTGGGGATTGGTAGTGTAAAAATTATTGATGGTTACTGAAAATAGGATCTCCCTTCATAATACAAATAAATCTCAAGAGTAAAGCTATTTTATGTTTTCAACTCTTAAAAGGTATGACTCCACGACCATGATGGCGGGTTTCGAGTCCCACTCTCGGCGCTATAACAGCGAGAGCAGTGAGAATTCTAAAATTTATTAAATTTGCAGTAAGATGTTCTTATCCACATTGTGCAATTAGCTCATTTTCATGCGTGAAACATACATGTTCAAGTTTTGTGTAGTCCTGGAAAGAATATTTGCAACCACACTGATATTCTAGTATTTTCTTATTTACCTTATATCCGTTTGAAGAAACTAGCTTGGACATAGTATATTAGCAATAAACACATATATCAACTTTAATTGGACGTTGGAATCTACTGCGCCCCTCTTGATTCGCTAAGTTTGTAATCGTCCAAAATTTCATATATGATTAGGTTAAAATAGATCACGACAGCTCAAAGAAAGGGAGTGTAAAATAGATTTATTTTCATTTTTAATTTTTAAATTAGCTAGAAAAGAAATTTCCGTGTTATTTATGATGGTGTTTTTCTCCATCAGCACCCTCACAATCTTTGTAAATTATGCATTCGGAACGGCTCAAGCAAATAATTCTGAATTTAATTTTGTAGCTGCAGGAGACTTTGGTTGTGGTAAGAATGCGAATAGAACAATAACCAATATGTTACTCAGGCAACCAGAAGTGGTCATAGGGTTAGGAGACCTATCGTATCAGAAAACCGCAGATTGTTGGTTTCATGTTGTTTCTCCATTAGATACCGATGGAAGATTAAAAATTGCGATTGGAGATAATGAGATGTTTCCTGCTAAATTTACTGAATATATGAAACATTTCAATATGGATAGTCCATTTTATTCATTTGATTATGGAAATGTTCATTTCCTTTCAATGGCAACAGCCAAAAATAGGGTTATACCATACAATGAAACTTCAGAACAATATAAGTTTGTTAAAGATGATCTCAAGAAAGCGCATGATAATAAGAGTGTTAATTGGATAATAGTATATTCATTTAGATCATTCTATTCATCTAATACGACGCATCCGGGGCTTGATGAATTGCAGGATCTTTATCATCCTCTGTTTGATAAATATGGCGTTGATGTTGTACTACAGGCCCATAATCATAATTATCAAAGGACATATCCTCTAAACTACAATGAGACTAAAACTTTTACTCCCATAATAACAGATAGAAACACCGAGAAATACGAGAATGACCCCAAAGGGCCCATATTTGTCACTATAGGAACCGGCGGAGAAGATTTGTATGAAATTACAGGCCAGGCTCCTTATGTTATTACTCAATTTCTGAGACATGGGTTCTTGAATATAGATATAGCGGAAAATGGAAAAAGGTTGAATGCCGTCTTTTACGAGAACAGAGACAACTCGGACAAGGACCATTTCTCTATTATAAAATAGGCATAAGTCTTATAATACGTATTAGGTCCCTTAACCAATTATATATTGAAGTGTTTGACCGATAAAAAATTACTCGAAAATACTGTTTGTCATTCGTTAATTACATCTTCCAGTAAATATTTTGGTATTTTAGCCAATTGTTCTACTTTCCAATGACAGCTCCAGCAAAACCCACAAACAACGCAGGTAAATTGTGTCCTTATTTTACATGACTTGCATTCTTTATATTCCAACTCTATACTGTTTCTCAAATACTCATGCTTATGGTACTTGTTTTTTCTCCCAATTAGTTGGGAACTCATTTCTATCTATCTAAATTAAGACCATTCTGAAATATAACTCTTTTAATTAGTATATCATAATACCAAATTACATACCGTTCTTTGTAGTATAATAGAACAAGAATGTATTTCGATTCAATGATATCATAAAATAGTAATATAATGTCGCTTAGACATTTTTGATTGCGTTGTTATTCACTATCAACATATTAAAGAATGTGGGATAAATTGATCTATATTCCTATTTGAATTTTGAAATCAAAATTATGAAATAAATAAGGAATTTGAGTTACTTTTGAATATCCATGTTAGACTGGCAGTTGTTTACTTCCACCCTCTTCGGTCGCCTTCTAATAACCCAGAATCACCATGAATTCTATCTATGTGTTTGGATAACTCTTCGTTATTGTTAAATTTCGATGCGCAATAAGGACATGATACTTGAGGACTGTTTGACATGGTGGTATATTTGGATCTGTTCAAATTAATTCTTTCTTTTGACTAATTATCTGGAAAATCGGCAAAAAGCAAGGTTGAACTCAATATTATGAGAAAATATTATGAGAAAATATCTAGTGTTTTTCGTAAGAAGAAATCAAATCATCATCTGTTTCTATTATCCATTCTACTAATGTATCATCTAACTTATGGTACCTTAAATGCTCTCTACGTTTTTCTTTAATTATTTCTTCCTTACAAATTCCGCATTTCATGAAAAGATTTGGGAGTGGTAATGTCAAGGTACAATTTTAAGATATATATCACTAGTGATATTTGAGAAATGCTTACCCGATCTGTTTTCTAATGTAGGTGAATCCTGATATCTTCTAGAATGTAGATTAGAGTACTACAACATTATTGGGAGAGTCAAAAAATAAAAAAATAGATTAAAAGGAAAAAATGAGTTTTTTATATTCTCGATTCTTTTACTGAAGTTTGTAGAAGCTCGCCGATTTCATTGTGCATTTTCAAGAAGTTTAATCCTTTCTCTGTTGTTTTGTATGTTTGTGAGCCTTCTAAATATTCTAGTAAATTATTTTCAATCAGTACGGAGAGATATTCCCTCAATTGAGCATAGCTAAGAAAAGCTTTGTACATTATTCTGGTCTTTGTTGCCCCACCATTTGCTGCCTCTAGGATCATCGCTACTATTTCTGTTCTACTTCTGTATTTCATATCAAGATACACTAAACTTATTTATTTTAATGTATTGGCACAATAATCTATAACATAAATACATTGACTCAATCATCCTAATTTGTTATGCTCTGAATTTGCTTAAGAATTTGAAAAATTTTCAATAAATATTGAGAATAAAAAGTTTTGAGAGTCGTCAACTCATACTGCGGTCATTATGCTGTATCTCTTGTAAGCACTTCATTGAGCCAATTACTCTCCGCCTCATCATTCTGCACATCTTCTGATGTGGCTGATTCTTGTTTTTCATTGTTATTAATATCCTCAGAGATAGGCTCCGCCTCACTAACTTCGTCAATAATCTCCTGACTTTCAATTTTTGTCTCTTCAAATTCAACAGTGGGAGCTTCTATGTATGGTTGAGTAATTCTTGAGAGAAAGCTAGTTATTTCATCTTTTTCTAGCTTAATTCGATCTAGTAATTCGATTGAATTTGTATTGATTTGTTGATAAGTGTCTTCAGCAATATCATTACTTCTGTACTGCAATTTTGCATCGAAAATTATGGTTTTGATAGTTGTACTCTGTGAATCCAACTCTTGTAGTCTTGAATTCAAAGCATTTATGACGTCTTGTTCATTGTTTTCCAAATCAACGAGTCTCTTCTCATATATTAAATGCAAAACTTCAGCATCATCTTTCATTAGATCGTTTTCTTCAACCAAGTTCTCAAGCGCCTTAACCCTCTTGATTGTAAGACTCTTCTGTCTAAGCAGTTTTTGTGCTTCCATACGCCACCTTGGTATAAAAATCACGTAGTCCCCTTGAACGAGCAGTTGTTCATATAATAGCTGTTTTAGTCCGATTGAACCACAGTCCACGCCGACCGACTCGATGGAACCATCGATATCAGTAACTAAACCAATTACTTTTCCCACGTATGCACCGTACATATCTTTTACTTGCTTTCCTACAAATTCGAGCTTTATATCGCTCATGAGAATGTGTCGATATATGGATATAATGATGGCATTGTTAAAAATAATCAATAATTTAGTAGATGTTTTAAAACTTGATGAACCGATACTTGAAAATTACTATACTGAATAAATATGTATAAGGACAATTTTGTATTAGTATTATGAATTTCAACTCCGTTTATGATTTTTCAGACCAAGAAAAGTCAATACTTGATCAACATTTTTCAAATACAGATAAGCATGTATTTGCTATTACAACTCCTCGACAAGTCGATAGAGGGGCGCTTATGTCGAGATATTCTAGATCAGATAAAACGATGAGGGAGATTTTTTTGGACGAGTTTATTACTAATCCGAATAGAGGAAAGGAGTTCTATAGCAAAATCCTATCAGAATATGGCGATGATTCTGTTGCTGAATTAGGAGAAGCACAAATCGCAATAGAGTGGGTGTCCAACATTGCAGCTAAAAAGATTGAGGATCAAAGGATTGGGTTATCCTATTTAGAAAAATCATCTCGGTACATACCATTTGATCAGAAAGTTGGTAGCATGTATAAATATTATAGGGATGAAAAGATACTTGGATCAAAATACGCAGATCAATATATAGAATCCTGTGATTATGCGTTCAATGTTTATAGTAAAAGTATCAGTGTAATGCAGAAATTTATTTCGGAAATAGAGCCCATTGATGATTTCGTATATTTTGATTCAATTTCAAAAATAGAAAGTCCTTTTTCGAAACTAACGGATGAACAGGATATAAAATCCGCCGAGAAGGTATACAATAGTACTGTTAGATCTAAGACTCTAGATATTCTACGTAATATGTTACCCGCGGCGACTCTTACCAATTTAGGTATAACAGGAAATGGTAGGGCATTTGAATATCTCCTAACAAAATTGTATTGTTCTGAATTAAATGAGCTCAAGGAATTGGCCCGTTTAGTAAATTCTGAGCTTGATTGCGTTATACCATCTTTTATTAAACGTGTAAATGAAAAACATGGGAAATCTCTTCAGTTATTTATGAAAAATACGAATATAGAGATTTCAAAATTGACAGATAAATATCTGTGCGAGATTCAACCTGACTTTTCTCCTGCGGATGTGAGATTGATTGATTACGTAGATAGTAAAGATGCAGAAGTAAAAGTAGCTTCTGCAATATTGTATGAAAATGCACATGGACAATCACTTCATGATATAATCAAGTTGGTTAGATCCTTTCCACAAGAGAGAATAAATGAAATAATCTCGGCTTATACAAAATTTCGTGAAAATAGGAGACATAGACCGGGCAGAGCGTTTGAGATGGTCGAATATTTATTTGAAATGTTTACCAACTTTGGGATGTTCCGTGACTTACATCGTCATAGAATTCTCACTATCGAAAGACAATTACTTTCAACTAAACACGGATATGACATCCCCGAAGAAATTATTGATTCGGGTCTCGAGAAGGATTTCAAAGACTGCATGTCCCTTTCTAAGAATACTTATGAAAATATTGCAAAGACATTACCTGTTGAAGCTCAGTATGTGGTTAATTTTGCTTATAAATATCCATATTTCATGAAAATTAATTTAAGAGAACTTTACCATATGATCGAATTACGTACAATTGCACAAGGGCATCCTGACTACCGCTACATTTGTCAACAAATATATAAAAAAATCAATTATATTCATCCACTACTTACCAAAGGGATGAAATTTGTAGATTTGAATCAATATGAACTTGGTAGATTTGATACTGAGAAGAGAAAAGAAATGAAGAGAAGAGAATTGTTATCTCCTAAGAATTAATAAAACTCCACTAAAAACAAAAAAACTAGAACTAGAACCACTTTTCCAGTGACTGGTTCTTATTCTTATCTGAATCTTGAACTTTTTGTAATGCGGAATTAACACGATCTAATGAGAAATTCCTTTCACTACACAAAAATTGTACTATCTTGTCATATCCAACGGACTCAAATTTAATGTCTTCAGTACTAACATTCGCGACTCTTGGTTTCAAGAATATTTCCCTAATCTCTTCGTATGGAATATTAGATAATGGTTCTTGAAGTTGGTCTATGTTTTCCAGTTTTGAATATTTTTGAATTAATTTCAATGCAGTCTTCGGTCCTATTCCTGATATGCCGCCAAAGTTATAATCCGTTCCTATTAAAATTCCTACATCAACCATTTGTTCAATTGTTAATTTAGTTTGCTTGAGTATATCTTCAAGGTAATACATTTCTAAAGGGACATCAATGTAGGCGTTCCTATTGGGAACTTTTCTTTTACCACTTATTGTTACATTTCTTACCAGTCGTTTTGCACCGAATAATATGGAATCATAATCCTGACTTGCACAAATATGGACTAGATCAGAGTTGGTTAGATTTGACGCTGTTGCTTCACCTTCTGACGGAGCTTGTATTGTTGGTATTCCCAAAAAAGAGAGCAACCTCTTAGATTCGTCTATCATTTTGTCGGTCAGAACTGATGTTGCTTGACTATATTTTCTTGCTTCTTCCAATTTCCCTTCGACGAGTGCTTTCTCATATTTTTCAGCAGCTACTTCTTTAATTTGATGTCTGCGTTGGATTTCATTAACTTTTAGAGGACTAGATACTCCGTCAAAGACATAAACAAGTTTGATACCTTCTGCAAGTAAATTGATATTACGATAGAATAAGCCGCTCAAGTGACTGGTTACCTCTCCTTGAGAATTAGTAAGAAGTTCCCCGGTAGATCCTCGAATTGTAGATAGAAATTGGTGGATAGTATTGAAAGCATCAACTGCAATTATTTTATTTGTAAGATCATCTAACTTTATGTTCGTATAAGTCAGAATTGGTTTGAGATCTAAGCCCATTAATGAGATTAGATTACATGATCTTTGTTTTATTTTTTTTCTATTTTATTTTTTTCTACTTTTAATGGAGTCAAATTGGACAGTATTTGGAAAAAAGTAGATAAAGCAATTTGATTATTGTAATTCTCATCATGAGTCTGCTTATGAATATAAGTACTGTCATAAGTGTACTGAATGTTGCTGTCTTATTGACGTTGTTAGTGATTTATGCCAAGATATATTTCAAAAGTAAAGCGGTTTTTACTATTGGACTCATGTTCTTTACGGTTATGTTAATGCTTCATAATTTGATAGCTATATATGCATACTTGGTTATGGCTCCCCTTTATTCTAATGATTTGTTGCCATATTTTGTAGCCATACATGTGGCAGAACTTATTGGAATTATAGCGCTGTTAAAAGTAACTCTATGAAAACGAAGGTTCTACTTTAACTAAATTAGAATTCCGTTAAAATTTTGATATTAGAAATTTTTAAAAAAATGAATATTGGGGTTATTGGTTTAACCTTCTTCCCAACCTTTTACGAACAGACCATTCTTCTTTAGTGGGATAGGCTGACCTGGTGTGTAATCCATTGGTCTCATCCAAAATATTGCTTTAGTTGGGCAAACGCCGATGCATGCACCGTCTGAAATGCATCTTTCAGGATAGAATACAAAAGCTTTACCTCTCTTCCATCCCTCAACTGGTTTTACCCTCAATACATCTGGACCAAGAGCGGTACAAATTTCGACACATAGTGCACAACCGATACAATGTTGTTCGCTAACATCTGGAAGTATTGCTACTGGCATTTAATTCACTTAACAAGAAGTAAAGTCGAAACTATTTAAACACTGTGCTATTTTATAACACCGATATAAAATTCTAGTTTCCATTTCTCTCAGGATAGGGTAACTATAAATTCAAAAGATAGAAACTATATTTCAAGCGGTTTAATGTGGTTCGTAAAATCACAGTACTTGTGCCTCTTATAGTTGCTAGCATAACATTGGGAATTTTGGGTTTAACCTTTATTCCAGAGGGAGTAAAAAATAGGAATTTAGATTTTTCAAAAGGGACGATAGTCATTAATAATCATTCAATAAGTACTGAGATCGCTGAAACTCCAGCTGAACGACAGAGGTGGCTGACTTTTAGAACTGAACAACTCCCGCTTAACTCTTCACTTCTTCTTGTATATGACAAACCAGATTTGTATTCTCTATGGCTGTTGAACATACAATTCAATTTAGATTTGATTTGGCTTGATAATTCAGGTAATATCGTTTACATGAAACAAAATGCGGTACCATGTAATAATACGTTAGATGCCGCTAAATGTAGCTACAAGAATACAATTCCTTCAAAATACATACTCGCAGCAACATCTGGATTTATCAAATATCACAAGATTACAAATGATTCAAAGATAAAATTAATTTCTATATAGTTGTGGAATTTTGTGCATCTAGTTATCATTATCATTTGGTTATATCTTGAAAGTCCCGATATACTTGTTTTATTTCTTCAATTGAAGCTTCATCCTCAAGTGTGCTAGTGTCACCAATCATCTCAGAATTTGTACTGATGGATTTTAGCAACCTTCTCATTATTTTTCCGCTTCTAGTCTTTGGCAGTTTATTTGTAAAATGAATTTCATTTGGAGTAGCTATTGGCCCGACTGTCTTTCGAATGTGATTAACGAGATCTGCTTTTAATTCTGGAGACTCTTTGTACCCAGTTTTGAGAACTAGAAATGCGATTATTGCTTCTCCTTTTTGCTCATCGGGTTTACTGATTACAGCTGCTTCGGCTACTGCTTTGAACGAAACAAAAGCGCTTTCCAGTTCCATAGTTCCTAATCGGTGTCCGGCAATTTTGAGTACATCATCTGATCTTCCCAATAACCAGATGTAGTTATCTTGATCTACAAGTGCAAAATCACCAGTATAATAAAATCCTTGAAATTTGTTCCAGTATGTATTAACATATTTATCATCATTGTTCCATAGGGTCATTAACATCCCCGGCCAGGGTTTTTTGATGACCAAATATCCCTTACTATTGGGTTCCACATCGATACCGTTTTCGTCTACCAATCCAATATCTATTCCAGGTACTGGAAAAGTTGCTGAACCCGGTTTCATAGGTATTGTATCAATACCCAGACATTGGCTTATCATAGTTCCGCCTGTTTCTGTTTGCCACCATGTGTCAACTATTGGGCATCTTTCTTTTCCAATAGTTTTGAAGTACCACAACCAGACTTCAGGATTTATTGCTTCACCCACAGTCCCTAAAAGCCGCAATGAAGACAAGTCAAAAGTATTAGGGATTGACAAGTCGTATTTCATGTATATGCGCAATGCTGTTGGAGTAGTGTATAGAATTGTTGCCCTATGCTTTTCGACCAATGCCCAGTATCTATCATGTGTGGGAAAGTCAGGAGTTCCCTCATAGATAATACTGGTGACTCCATGCAATAAAGGACCATATACCATGTAGCTATGTCCTGTAACCCATCCTATATCTGCGGTACATAAGAAAATATCTTCGTTTTTATAATCGAATACCCATTTGGCTGTTGCATAAATATGAGTAAGATAACCTCCGGTGCTATGCAATACTCCTTTTGGTTTTCCAGTGGTGCCGGAAGTATACAATATGTAGAGCGGGTGAGTACTTTCAACAAGTTCAGGTTGACAGTAGAATTTTTCTTTTCTTACAAGTTCGTGCCAAAGATGGTCTTTGTCCTTTAAGTTGATGTCATTCGTTCCTCTTTTAAGAACAATTACATTTTCTATTGAGGGTGTTGATTCAATTGCTCTATCGACAATTTTTTTTAATTCAAGTATTTTCCCGCGTCTTATTCCTTCATCAGCAGTAATAATGACTTTAGATTTTGAATCATTTATGCGATCTGTTAGTGCTTGGGAGCTAAATCCGGAAAAAACGACAATATGGATGGCTCCAATTCTGCTACATGCTAGCATTGCAATCGGCAATTCAGGAACCATTGGTAGGTATATCGTAACTCGATCTCCTTTTTTGACGCCCAAATTGCGCAAAGCATTTGCGAATCTGTTTACTTCAATGTAGAGTTGATTGTAAGTAATAGTACGAACGTCCCCAGCTTCGCTTTCCCATATTATTGCAGCTTTATTTTTATTGATATTATCTATGTGCTTATCGAGACAATTTACTGAAGCGTTAAGCGATCCACCTGTAAACCATTTTGCAAAAGGTGGGTGCCAGTCTAAAATTTTGTCCCATTTTTTACTCCATATCAAATTGTCTGCTTGCTTCGCCCAGAATTCCTCTATATTCTCTAATGCCTTTTTCCTTGTTTCGTGTAGAATTTTACCTTGGAGATTAATTTCTAGAGTCTTGTTCTCTTCATCCGATATTGTTGTTGAGCTTTTTTGCTCTATCATCTAAATGTGTAATTTGACACTGTTTGTATTAAAAGGCTTGCTTGCATATGTGCTATGAATAATATTCTAATTAGTTGTTGTATGAGAAGCTAAAGATGCCTTCTACTGCTAACAATCGGTGGATATAATGTTCGTTTGTTTGAATTCTGGGATGAAAAAAATAAATCCATGATGGATAAGAAATGAAATGTTGTTAGAATGGAATGAGCAGATAAAAGCTCACCTAATGTGGATTTGGGGAGGAGAGGATGGTTTTATGAAGAGGAAAAAAGAAGGAATGCTTGTTGTAACGGAGAGAAATCTGATTTTTATAACCAAGACCAATATGTCATACAGAATTCATGACGTGCATTCACGACGTCAGCTATTACGATTTAAAGAGAATAAGGAGGTATTTTTGCCCCTAGAAGGATATGGCATTACTGAATTAAGGAATGATATTGAAAAAAGCGATCAAAATATTGTATTTACATTTGCTCAAATTTCAGAAATGTATTTTCTTGAAAAAAGGTGGGGTAGTGAGCTTAAAGTCAAAGTCAACTTTGAGGAAAAACAGAAAAATTACAGCTTTGCAATTGTAAAGGGTTGGGTGAAATATCCCGCAAAAGATCCCGTACAGTTTCAACATGTGGATTGGAATCCAATAATAGCTTTATACAAAATGTCATGAGTTTGTCTTTACTTTTGTTTTTGGGTTTTAACTAAAGATGATCCCCTTGCTAAAGAAAGGTAATAAAATATACAGATAATATCTTACTACTACTGATTGTTTTGATGGAAAATAGAACCATTGGTAAGAAATTATTTCTTGTCGGAGTGGGTCCAGGGTCATCGGAATACTTGACAGACATAGCAAAAAATGTAATAAGAAAATCCAAATATTTGATTGGATATAAATACACGCTATCTATTGTAAGAGATTTGATCATCCCTAATTTCCATCAGGTCTATGAAGTAACCATGAGAGATCAGGATCAAACTTATAATGAGGTGTATGAAAAAATGGGAAAAGATGAAACTTGTACCATTCCTTTCACCGGTGATGTAAATTTTTCAGAATCTGAAGTTGTTGATAGATTGCTGGAAATTTTTGGTAAGGATAATGTCGAATTAATGCCTGGAATAAGTTCCATTCAAGTTGCTGCTTCAAAGGCAAAAATTCCTCTGGACAAGACTAGAGTAATTAGTTTCCATGTTACCGAGGATATTGAGGATAAGAAGAAAGAGCTAGTCGAAGCCATAAAGGATAAGAAGAGTGTGATCCTGGTACCTAGACCGTGGAACAATAATGCAGAAAAAAACTTTATGCAATCAGAAATAGCCTCATATTTAAAAAACGAGGGCATAGATACATCAACTCTGAAAGTTTGGGTGTTTGAATTTTTGACGACGGAAGAAGAGTGTGTATTTAGAGGTAGTCTGAATGAACTAGAAAATATGAATTTTAGTCCACTGTCGGTAATGGTTATTGATCAGGTTAGTCGCAAAACGTATTTGGAGTTTGAATGAGAAGCATTGGTTTGCCTGATGTACGTCTTTTGCTATTCTTTGCTATTCTAAAAAACTTATACCTCCAGATTGTACTATAAAATCCCATTCAATAATGGCACCAAATAACAAAATTATAGCTACTATTCCTATTTCAATTCCAGTATGAATAAGACTTTCTTTAATATTGCTTCTCTTTAAAATGCGAATTAAGAGTAGATAACTTCTAGATATAGCTATGCCGTAAGATACAAGCTCCATAATTCCAAATATTGTTAAAAATACAAGTAGTGGTGGTATCTGAATTGGTAAATCTCGTGTTAAGATCATAAAAATATTACCTGTACTGAATCCTGAAAAGAGACCAAATGCAATTCCGATACCTGGGAGAAACATTAGAATTGAAATTAGAAAGTTATTGAGGAATATACCCACACTATCAATATTTTTGATTTTGTTTTGAAATTGCTCCTTTAGAAGGGTTGAAGTAGATTCGTCTAAAGTGACAGACGTTCCAATAATAAAAAAGATTAAAAATGTAACAATACCAAGTCCAAGATAAAGCAGCCTCTTCCTAAAGTCGTACTTGTACATGTATACCAATCACAATGTTTACTTTTTAATAATGTATGTAATAAAACAAAACCTTTTTAGCGTTTATGATTGTTCTGTTCAATAACAAAACTTGGATTCAGTTTCTATTGCATTGATTTATGCGATAAATAAGGGATATCAAGTTCATCCTGATGCCTTCGCCTTTCTAAAATCTCTTGATTGTGATGTTGAAAAAATAATCAAAAGTATAGTTGATGCTAAAAATAAATTCAAAAAAAAGTCACCAATATTAATCGATGATATTAAAAGTGCAATTTCTGGTGATAATGATAATAATGATCATATCGATCATATCGACGAACGGGTCATAGCTAACACTAACTCAGAAAGTAATGGCGAAAATTACAAGATCATTTTTGACCCTACGTATAAGATAAACGCACAAGACGACAAGGATTTTGTTAAATTATTTGATAGCCGATACAGAAAAACTTTGAAAATTTTATCAATACGTTCGGAAAGTAGGCAAATAAGAAAAATAAAACAAATTAAGGATCTTAGGAATAAATCCAGGTACACTTCTCCAGAGAGCGAGGATGAAAGGGGAAGAGCATTTGATTCTGCATTCGTGGCTGGATTGGTTATGTCAAAGAGAAATAGAAAAAATGATGTAGAGCTGATCATTGATGATACTACTGGCAGTATTCCCGTGATATGTAAAACTAGGGAGCTTATCAATGAATCATCAACGCTTGTCCTGGATCAAATGCTTATGTTGGAAATTTCACTTGGTAAAAGGAATTCAACTGATTTTGTAATTAAAGATATTATTTTTCCCGACATTCCAGAACATGTTGCGTCAAAATCTGGAACAGAGTCGTATGTTGCCCTTATTTCAGATTTACATGTAGGTAGCAAATATTTCATGGAGAGTGAATTCAATGACTTTGTAAATTGGCTATCCTCAGATGACGATGAAATTGTACGAAAAATCAAATTTGTTTGTATAGCAGGAGATATAGTGGATGGAATAGGAATTTATCCTAATCAGGATAAAGAACTAATCGACATAAATATTAACAAGCAAATGTCTTATGCGGCGGCTCTACTCCAAAAAATTCCCAAAAGGATGCATGTGTTTTTGATTCCGGGTAATCATGATCCTGGAAGAAGAGCCTTACCGCAGACTGCGTTGACAAACTTGCGTGATTTTCAACCCTTGGAAAACTTTAGTATTTTAGGTAACCCCTCATATGTTGAATTAAACAAAGTCAAGTTGTTGATGTTCCATGGCCAGAGTTTGGATGATGTTATTGCTACAGTCCCAGGATTGAGTTATTCAAAACCTGTGGAAGCAATGAAAATTTTATTGAAATCTAGACATTTGTCACCAATATATGGCAACCGTACTCCAATTGCTCCAGAGTCCGAGGACATGTTGGTGATAGATGACGTTCCTGACATATTCCATGCTGGGCATGTACATATCACCGAAGTTGGGAGATACAAGGGAACGCTTATGGTAAATTCTGGAGCATGGCAAAAACAGACAAAATTTCAACAAACAATGGGTATCACGCCGACTCCTGGGATTTGTATATTAGTCAATTTGGCAACCCTTCAATCTCTTAAAAAAGATTTCAATTATTAATGTCATGAATTAGAGGCGACAGAATTGGATCACTTCTAATAGCTTCCTTTACAGACGAAATGGGGATATGCAATTTTATTCTTTGGGTTCTGCCGTACCGGCCCTGGTTCACAATATTGGTCGTTATCAATCCTAGTTGATCCAACTCTCCAACAATTTGGGTCATCCTCCTCTGAGTTAATGGCTCCTGTTGAAGTCTTGAGCAAAAATTTTGATAGATTGAATAAATTTCTCCAGTACTTGCATTTTTAGATCTTATTGTAGAAAGAATTACCAATTTGGTATGGAGAGTTGAGTTGCTCAAAATCTCAAAGTTGGTGTCGCTGTCAATTTTCTTTTGCGCGTGTCTTATGTGTTCTTCTGAAATTTTCATTGTCATTGATCTTTCTGCAATTTCAGCAGCAACTCTCAAAAGGTCAATGGCCTTTCGAGCATCGCCTGTTTCTCTACCGGCGATTGCAGCACATAAATTGATAACGCCACTAGGAATGACGTTGTCATATAATGCAAGTTTGCATCTGTCAATTAAAATTTGTTTTAATTGTTCTATTGTGTATGGGTTGAAAACCAGTTCTTCTTCGCTTAAACTACTCTTGACTCTTGGGTCTAGTTTATCCTTAAAAGTTAAGCTATTCGAAATACCAATCAAGCTAATGAATTGTGCTGAAGAAATTCTTTCATTAGCTCTTGTAAAGTTATACAAAATATCGTCGCCTTTTTTATTGACAAGTGAATCTATTTCATCTATGACAAGGACAATCTTGATTGACTTGCGTTTTATGAAGTCAAGTATTCTGTCCGTGGCTTCGCTCATAGACAGGCCTGTAAAAAAAACTTGCATTTTTTTTTCTTCTTTATTTATGCCAAGCAATTCAGCGATTTCATATAGTATCTTATATGGTGTGTTTGAATTCTTTGCGTTAATAAATGGCACTTGCAGGTTAATGTCAAGTTGCTTCGTCTTGTTATAAAGGTGGTCAATAACGTTTTTTACTACAGCTGTCTTTCCTGTTCCAGGTTTTCCAAAAATCAACAAATTAGACGGACGCCCTTTTTTAAGTATGACAGACAGGGATTGTGCGATTGCAGTGCTTTCCTTAGTTCGGAATAATAGCTTATCAGGAACATAATCTATAGTCAGGACTTGCCTGTTTTTTATAATATTCTTATTCTTAATTGCGCTATCGAAAATAGTGTCTAATATATCATCATCCAATTACAGACGCCTCCGGCACCCCTCTTTTTCTCCTGTATCTCAATACAATAAACTCATTTAGTAAGTGGTATGTATATAAAATAAAAACGCCTAAATCAATTTTCTTTTATTTATTTGTTAATTCTGATCATTTCTATTATTTGTTGAGAGACAAATAAAATTTCAATGAGAAATGCAGGGGTGGAGTAACTGCCTTAATTACTGTTAATGTTTGTTAATTCAAAAGTAGAAAAAACTCCATGATATGACCCCTTTATTTCCAATGCAGACTGATTAACAGATATCTACAATGTAAAGACAGCAACATGACCCCTTTATTTCTACTGGAAAATATTTGATAAAGGTTATCGCAAAATTGATAACTACAATTGCATCAATGATGATCGAATACTGCGTGATAATTAGTTAACAAAAGCTGAGCTCTTTGTTAGCTTGTTAATCACTTTAAATGTTAAGTGTGATGTGATTTCAAATCCCATTCTGTCCGTCTCAAGAAAAAAGATTAGAATCGAACTGGAGGATGAAAATGGGGAAAAATACAACTTGACTCTCCAAGGGACTTTATCAAAAGAAAAGATAATGAATCTAATTGAATTTGTGCAACTCTTTGAAAAAAATTCTATTAATACCAGTTCAGAGCATAGAGAAGGCGAGACAAAATTAGCCTCAAAGTTATGGAATTTAATTGCTGAGAACTTTAGATATCACACCTTTACCTCTTCTGATCTAGCAAAAATTTACAAGGATATGTACTATGATTCTATCCAACTAAGTGTCGCCTCTATCTACTTGTCACGATTTTATCTGAAAAAACAGCTTACGAGATCAAAAAATGGCAAACAATGGGTTTATGCCGTTGTTAAAGAAAGCCAAAACAACATTGGCGAATATTTAGAAAAATCTAACCATCCGAAATTGTTGTCTGTTCCAACAGTCTACGACCTTCATTTGTGATTTTATATTTGTAAGGCCTGACACTCTCATCTCTCATGACAATATTTTCCGAATACAGTTTTTTGAGCAATCTGGAGGTATGTTCACGCGATTTGTTAATTTTTCTTTGAATCTCTCTGGAAGTTAACGGTACTTCCAACATCCTTAGAATCGAATCCACTGTATTCGCCCGTGAGGAATCTTCCTCTTCAGATGCTATATCCTCTCCTGTGACATTCAAATTCTTAGTCACAGGTATGCTATTATGTGATATCGCTTTATGTGACCTATCATTGGCCGTATCACTAGACTTGTTAGTTGCCGCAAGTTCGTTTTTCTTAATTATGTATTTTTCAGAATTGATCTTCTGATCAATCACATCCAATTTACTTCGTAGTTCGGAAATAATCTCGTTATATTCATCGAACTTGTGTAAATATCCCTCTATCAACATATCTTTCATCTTATAATCTCGTTCATCCCGGCTTTTGATATCTCTGAAATAACCAATATACAAAAAGGTGAAAAAGGATAATACTAAAAATATCATTGAAATCAAAGTATCGGATAATGAATAATCCAAATTGAAGCCCAATATATTCATGTGATATCATGTGATTAAACATGGACATTTATTAAATTTTTTCTATATTAAAACTAGTTTTCTTATCACATTATCCATCAAGGATATCACATTACTTAATGTAGAGTTATCAATTTCGTCACTAGGTTTATTTAATATCACATTCAATTGGTCGTTCAACTGATTCAGTATCGCAAAGGTTTCCACATCTACCACATTAAGCAGTCGCAATAGCAATAGTGTGTAAACAGTCCTTTTTACCTTGTTTCTACACTGGCCTAATTGTCGATAATACGCACCTGCAGAGATGTTTCCGGCACGTTTTTCATGCAGTATTTTATTATAAATAATTGATGTTTGTTTCTTTGTAAATATAGAATTTTCAATAAAATGATTGAAAATTGAAGTATAATTAAGATTGTCGTTTTCCATATACTATACTAATTTGTATAGTACTCTAATTAATTTATTTTACTGTATTCCTTGAGTCATATCTGTTGAGTATAAGACTTGTCTACATTCTCTGATGAGATTATTATTATACGAGTAAATAGTTTGAGAAATGATGGAAATACAAAGCACAGAACAATACATTTTGAATGAAATCAAGAGACAAAAGACCTTATGTTTTCCACTTATTGACTCTGAAAACTCCTTTAAAACAATAGAGCTGGCAAAAAAATTAGAACAGCTAGGAGCTTCAGCAATTTTAGTTGGTGGCTCATCAACTTCAGATCAAATTGAATTGTCTAGTTTTGTGACGGAATTAAAGAAGAATGTCAAGATTCCTGTTATTTTATTTCCAGGAAATATCACAGGAATATCACCAGCGGCGGACGCAATTTTATTCAGCTCATTACTAAACTCCGAAAATCCATATTATATCACAGGCGCCCAAGCGCAAGGAGCCTTAGTTGTAAATAAATATCATATAGAAGCCATTCCGACCGGCTATCTCATAATTGGAGATGGGTCTACTGCCTGGTTCATAGGTCAAGCCAAGTCCATCCCATTTAACAAATCAAATATTGCAGTAATGTACGCTCTGGCTGCTCTGTATATGGGCATGCGATTTCTATATCTTGAAGCTGGATCCGGCGCATCACAAAATATTCCACCAGAAATGGTAAGCACCGTAAAAAAATTCTATAAAGGAATATTGATAGTTGGTGGTGGGATTAATTCTGCGGAAACGGCAAAAAAAATATCTGATGCGGGGGCAGACATCATAGTTATTGGTACTATGATTGAAAGAGAAAAAGACTGGGAGTCAGAATTTGCTAACATCATCAAAACATTAAGAAATTGACTAATCATACTAAAGATAACCAGGATACTCAAATTCCATCATATTATATAAAATATCACCAAAAAATTTCAAGATATATTGAAGACGCCGTTTCTATAGCTCAAGAAGCTAAAAAAAAGGGTCTCGATATTTCTGATAAAGTTGAATCGCCGATAGGTTATGACTTACCAGACAGGATAGCAAAGATACACGAAATTGATATTTCCAGTAGATTAAGAATATTGCTGCCAGAACTGGGAAAAGAATTAACTGCATTAAAGATAGCCGAGGAAATTGTACTTGGAAAATACGGGGGAATCACTATTGAAGAAAGACTAAACAATGCGGTAAGAGTCGGACTATCCGTTGTAACTGAAGGTGTTACTGTAGCTCCTCTACAAGGAATCTACGATGTTAAAATAAAAACAAATGCCAATAAATCTGAATATTTATCAGTTTCTTTTGCTGGTCCAATAAGATCCGCAGGTGGAACCGAAGCTGCCGTAACTATGCTGATAGCTGATCACGTCAGAAGAATTGTAGGATTAGACAAGTACATTGCAAATTCATTTGACGATGAAATTAGTAGATACGTTGAAGAATTAAGGATTTATGAAAGAGAAGTAGGAAGTTTCCAGTTTAAGGTTTCAGACAAGGATGTCATCCATTGCGTAAGTTCTCTTCCCGTAGAAATTGATGGTGTTGACACGGATCCTGTAGAGGTCGTGGGCCATCGGAATCTTCAAAGGGTTTCTACCAACAGAGTTCGTGGAGGTGCACTAAGGGTAATGAATGATGGTTTGATAGGTAGAAGCAGAAAATTATTGAAGATTGTGGAGACTCTGAAACTGGAGGGATGGGAGTGGCTCAAAACTCTTGAAGGAGCAATTCAAACTGCAGAGGATGATACTGTATCCCACAGGATGACTGAAGTCATCACTGGAAGACCTGTTCTTTCAATGCAGAAAAAGATCGGCGGTTTTAGATTACGGTATGGTCGATGCTGCAATACTGGATTTGCCACAATCGGAATACACCCAACCATTCCAATATTATTAAACTACGCAATTGCCGTAGGCACACAAATAAAAATTGACGCACCAGGAAAGGCCTCCACTATTGCGCTAGTAGACAGTATCGAGCCACCAATAGTAAAACTCAATGATGGAAGCGTTATGAAAATAGAAACATTAAATCAAGCAAAAACCATAGCAAGTAAGGTTACAAAAATTCTTTACCTAGGCGATATTCTAGTAAGCTACGGCGATTTTCTTGAAAACAATACCCAGCTTCTTCCTTCATCATACGTTGAAGAGATTTGGGCTCTGGAATTAGAAGGTAAGCTTGCCAGCAAGGACCCTGATTCATATTTTAAAATATTTGATAGGGAAAGGCTAACCGAATTAGTCCAACATCCATTAGAAAAGAAACCATCAATTATTGAAGCATTTAAGATTAGTCAATTTTTCGAAATACCTCTTTATCCTGGATATGTTTTTTATTGGACTGCGTTAACTCCAGATGAATTTAACCATTTAATAACGAAATTGATGGAAAGTGGAGAGTCGATAAAAAATACAAATGAGAGAGCTTCTTTACTTTGTGATTCCGAACTAAAAGAAACTCTTGAAAAACTTGGGATAATTCATTCGCTTTCTCTTGAGGGCAGCAGAATAACGATAGACGATCCTGATCAACTCTACATACTCAGGGAATTGATAGTAAAGTGTATCGATTATGGATCAAAAATCAATAAACTCTTGGAATCAAGCTTTGTCTTGGACACTGATCCAAACTCTACCAAGACACATATTTTATATGTCATCTCCCAATTACTAAATGTTAGTATAAAAGAAAAATTTTCTTCTTCAATCGCGGTTCGTGTTGGACGCCCGGAAAAGGCTGCAGAAAGGAAAATGAAACCTCCTGTTCATGTCTTATTCCCAATTGGGACAAACGGCGGACCAACTAGGGATATTTTAAAAGCGATGCAAAGACCACTATATATTGAAATTGCTAACAGATTTTGCAGCAACTGTAAATCACCATCACTATCTGTTTCTTGTCAAGATTGTCTCTCTAACACACCTATTCGAATAATGTGCTCAACCTGTAGGTATGAAGTTAATGATGAGGAGTCAAGTGGACATTGTCCTGTTTGCGGGAATCGTCTAAAAACACACTCGCCTACCAATTATCCTCTAAAAGCAGCGGTTGAAAAAGCCAAAAGACATCTGGAAATACAACCAGTAGAGCCACTTAAAGGCGTCAAATCCCTGATGGGCAAAAATCGATGTGCAGAGCCGATAGAGAAAGGTATCTTAAGGCAAAAGCACAATTTGTATACTTTTAAGGATGGAACTATACGCTTTGATGCTACAAACGAACCTCTAACTCATTTTAAGCCCAAATGGATTAAGACAGATTTTACAAAATTAAGAGATCTGGGATATCATAGAGACCATGTAGGAAATAACTTGGAGTCAACTGATCAACTGCTAGAATTATTCATACAGGATGTAATAATCCCAATTCACGCTGCTGAACACCTGGTAAAAATTGCACAGTTCGTAGATGAAGAACTCATTAGATTCTATGGACTTGATGCGTTTTATAAAATAGATTCAATTGACGACTTGATTGGACACTTTATTATTGGTTTAGCACCGCACACATCGGTAGGTATAATCGGAAGAGTAATTGGATTCGTCAATTCCCAAGTATGCCTAGGTTCACCAATCTGGCATTCTGCCAAACGAAGAGACTGTGATGGTGACGCAGATTCTATAATGTTACTAATGGATATTTTTCTAAACTTTTCAAAGGAATATTTGCCAGATAGAATTGGTGGCCTAATGGACGCACCTTTACTTATTCAACCTCTGGTATTTCCACATGAAGTTCAAAGGCAGGCCCATAACATAGATGTCGATGAAAGATACCCATTGGATTTCTATACATCTTCTTGGAATATGGAAAAAACCAATCTATTTGACAACATTGATCTTGTCAAAAAAAGGTTAGGTCATCCAAATCAATTCTTTGATTATAAATTCACTCATACTACGGACAATATTATGCTAGATGAATCACACAGTTTGTATTCAACCCTGAGCACTATGGAAGAAAAACTACAGATGCAGATAAGCACAGCCAAACTAATCAACGCAGTAGACGCGGATGAAGTAATGTCCATGGTATTAACGACCCATATTTTACCGGATATAATGGGAAATTTAAGGGCTTATTCATCACAATCATTTAGGTGTACCAAATGTGGACAAAAATACAGACGAATGCCACTTGCAGGTCGATGTCTGGAATGTCATAATGTATTGCTACAAACTGTCACACGGGGGTCCGTTGAAAAATATGTACAGACTGCATTGAACATCTGTTCTGAATTTAAGATAAACGAATATCTGACAAGCAGGATTAACACATTACAAACAGAACTAAATTTAGTTTTTAAACAAAACATAAAAGATCAGCACACAATTATCGATTTCATTTAGCTCAGTTGATTTCTGAAACCATATGATCATATGAAGGAAAGAAAAAGAGAAAAATTACGTAATTAGAATTTTAAAAATTTGAATCTAAACTTCTGGACAGACTTGAAATGTTGCGTTCAGGATACTCGACTATTTTCACGCCTAAAATAACACGAATTGGAAACTTGTTACCTACGCAATAAGAATAATCAATAATCATAGAATTCGGATATTTTGCTAATTACAACACAAATTAGAAATAATCAATAATCAAAAATCATGCAATTAGAATATAAAACACTGATTAGGTAATTGGAAAATATGCTGACAATAGATGGTGAAAGCGCTTTTTGAAGCAGAAAACAGCTCACATTGCTATATTTGACACTTTTAAAACAAAGAAAAATAAATTTACAGGTGAAGCCAAAAGGCAGAGAGGTATTATTACGCACCTTGTTTTAGAAAAAAATCCAGAGCTTAGAACAAGAACATCAATTGCCCATGCAATAGCAAAAAATAACGGTATATTATGGCAAAATATCTACTCTGGAATATTCAAAGATCTCGATGAAGTTTTGATACCATCAGGAGTAGTCAAAGAAGGAGGCCGTCTGCCATTAAGACGAGGTCCCAAGGCACTACAATTAGAGGGAGTTCCCTTCTATGAATTAACAGAAACCGGAATTTTGGTTGCATCATCAATTGAGGAATTGGGAAATATTAGAATGAAAGTCCTAGAATCCTATTTCAATTCTATGAATAATAGTTCCTCTGGTAATGATATTATGAAAAAAAGTATTTTACTACTATTAAAAACAATACCATCTTTTGTAATAAAAATTATTAGTGCATATATTTACGCTTACACCACTGGTGAAATTGATAACATAACTCCGATAACTATCGATAAATTTCGTTCTGTATTGAAAGAACAGATAAGCATAGAAAGAGAGTTTGTCGAATCGTACGATGTGCTGTCTCAAAACCAAAAAGTGCTACTAAAAGATTTTTTCGAAATAATAAGCTAATGAACTTGATGACTACTTTTCATTTATTAATGCTTACCATACCGTTAATCCTTTAATGCTCAGTTTCTCAGTAATTTTATTTATTTATGAATATCATAACAGATTAAATTACTGCGATCCAAAAAATTCATTTCACGTTACCGTCCAAACAAACGCTTATAATTTACCAAATTAATTAATGATATATTATTTATGGTCGACATGAAGATTGTTTTTCTTGGAACCTCAGCAGCTATTCCAACTCTAAAGAGAAGTTTGTCTTCAATTGTCCTCAAAAGAGCTGGTGAGCTGTTAATATTTGATGTCGGTGAAGGAATGCAAAAAAATTTCCTTCAAGCCAAACTTGGAGTTAATAAGAAAATGAAAGTATTCATAACACATTTACATATTGATCATTGTTTAGGGCTCTTAGGATTTTTTCAAACAATGTCCCTTCTGGGACGCACAAAAAAAATTGATGTATATGGCGAATCAAGATTAAAAGAATTCATCAACCAGAATTTTCACATTATAAATATTGAACTTTCATACGAAATTGATATTCACACGATAGAGGGGGAAGGTATTATTGCAAACGAAAATGATTACCAAATCAGCTGCTGTAGAGCCGACCATTCAGTACCAGCTTTCTCTTATTGTATTGAAGAGCATCAAAGGCCAGGTATATTCAATATAGATAAAGCAACGAAATTGGGCATTCCTAAAGGAGAATTATATCACAAGTTGCAAAATGGTGAAGATGTAATTGTAAATGGTAAATTAGTAAAATCAGACGAAGTAGTTGGACCCAAAAGAAAAGGCCGTAAAATAGGAATATCTGGAGACACGCGTCCGTCTTTCGAATTAAGAAATTTTTTTGATTTATGTGATATCCTAATTTTCGAGTCAACTTATGCTCACGATTACCAACAAAAGGCAATTGAGACATTCCATTCCACATCTGCAGAGGCTGCTCTACTCGCCAAAGAGTCAAATTGCATCAAGCTTATTCTCACACATTTTAGTTCAAGATACAATGATCCGGCAATTCTTTTAGATGAAGCTAGAGACATCCATGCTAATGTAGATTTAGCAGAAGATATGAAAACCTTTTACGTTCCATATGCGGTATAACAATTCGGTATACTTAATTTAACACTTTTAACACTTTTAAATAGTCGTTGAAAATATTTTCATATTCTTACATTGCAAAAAAATAATACTGTAATAATTTCGGATGATCGAAATTCTTCCCTTGCAAAAAAGATCTCGTTAGACTTGAACGTAGATTACAAGAACGCGCAATTGCGCTTATTTGCTGATGGAGAAAGCAAAATTAGGCTAGAAAAGGTAACCGGAAACAACTGTATAATCATAAATTCTACGTATCCTCCAACTGACAGACATCTCATGCAATTGTTCATGATTATCTATAAATGCAAACAAGACGGCGCCAGTGATATTTGTGTAGTGAGTCCATATTTAGCATATACAAGACAGGATAAGGTATTTGTCGAAGGAGAGATAGTAACTAATAATTTAGTCGGAGAAATTCTAGCAACATTAGGAACTACAAAATTGATAACTATTGACAGCCACAATCCAAGTGCAGTTAATAACTCTTATGAAACAATAGATCTTACCGCCATTCCATCTCTAGCAAATTTTGCTAAAAAAAATTTCAGACTAAACAACCCTATAGTCATTTCACCTGATGAAGGGGGAATACAAAGGGCCAAGAAATTCGCAGAGATAATCAATACAAATATGCTGTCTCTAAACAAGACACGAGATAGATTCACCGGCGATATATCAATCTCAATTGATGATCAACAATCTGTGAATAAAAGAGACGCCCTCATTGTAGACGATATGATAAGTACCGGTAGTAGTATAGTAAAGGCTACTGAAATATTGAAAAAAAATAATATTGCTAATGTGTATGTTTTGTGTACTCACGCGCTCCTACTCGATGATGCGAAGGAAAAATTACTCCAAGCTGATATCAAGGAACTAATATCTACAAATTCAATCCCAAATGAGTTTGCCAAAGTTGATTTAAGTGGTGTTATATCAGATTATTTTTCAAATCATTAATTGAAAGTAATTAAATTCGAAAACAGCTTCAAACTTTTATAATAATTGTAACTTGATTGTTGAGAGTTCTATCAAGCTCTTCAGTTACTGCTTTTAGGACATGTGTCGTAGACGACAAACTGGAAAAATCCAATAACCTTTTTCCATCAACGATATGAATCTGTGGAGCAAGCTCATCTTTGGAGAGACCACGTTCTTTAATTAACTTTTGAATCTTAAATTTCATTTCTTTGGGATCACCACTGTATACCTCTGCATTCTCAATTGACACTCTTACATGACCGTATTTATCAAGAACTAAAACAGGTTGCTTTTTTGATTTTAAAAATAATTTCTTTTTATGGATTTCACAGGCAAATATGTAATAATCCTTCATATCAAAAATTCTATGTACTCCTTCATTGATACCAAATAACTCGCAAGCCAATATTTCTGCTTCCTCATCATCAATTTCTTTTGTATCACTTCCTCCAACATCTAACTTCATATTGCCGTAAACAGTAACGCGTAAGAGAGACTTTTCGCTAATATATTCAGATTGAGTAGAAATTGATTCAGGAAGAGCTCCTTTTGAAATAGCGATTTTTTCAACTTCCTGAATAAAAACTGATATGTCGTGAGGACTAGGATTATCTATTAATTTTTCCCTTTCCTCTCGTATAGATGCTGTACAAACACCAATAGAGGAGATGACTTCTGAGTTGTCAGCAATTCTATATTGAGCATTTAATTTGTCTGCAACTAATGGTACAAGAACCGAAGCACCTCCTCCACCGCCAATTAGGACAAATTTTTCATCTTTTATTTTATATTCCTTTAGTAAATTTCTAATTGTTTGCAATATCTTTCTCGTTGATAAATCAAGAATTTTGTCTGCTACATCTTCCATATTCATACCTAATCTCTGTCCTAAAATTGATAACGCTAATTGTGCAGATTGTCTGTTACCTTTTGCATAATCATTATCCGGGATAAGTCCTAATGCATTGGCTGCACAAGTAGTGGTTATCGCAAATCTCTTTCCAGCCCCAACTTCAATTCCTATATAATCAATCGGATCTCCCTCTTTGGGCATAAATGTTACTATTTGTCCTCCTTCTAAATCTTGAGGTTCAGCAAAACATGAATATTTCAAACCGGAGATATGCGCCGATCTAGGCCCAACATCGGTTATCTTTTTACCTGACCATCTCACAAGAGAACCCCCAGCAATTCCGACTACTCTCACATCTAGGGACTTTATACATGTCGGATGGTCCATGATTGTGACGTATTTAACTTCAGGTTTACCATTTTTTATAACACAAATGTTTGTTGAAGTACCGCCAACTTCAATAAAAATTCCATTGAGTATTCTTAAGTGTAGTAATGCTCCTGCGACGCTTGCCGCCGGTCCGGATAAAACAGTCAAAATCGGTTTAGTTTTAAAAGTATTCATATCAGTTAAACCTCCATCTCCCTTCATTATTGTGATTGGTGCAGAGATTTTTTGCTCTCGGACAGCCTTTTCTACATATTTTGCAGTACCAATAGCTTTTGGTAATATGCTTGCATTTATCGCAGCGGTCAGGGTCCTTATTTCAAGACCATATATTCCTGTCAGTTCGTGTCCTGCAGTTGCTGGTAAATCTGATTTTTGCATGACATATAATTCATTACTTGGATCATCTACACCATAAGCCTCGCTAACTATAAGGACTCTTGCGCCTTCCTCCTTCAATTCATTTATTATTTGTGTGATTTCTTGACTATCCAAGAACTTTGAAGTATCCAGGAATTTGTAGCAACTTTTTAAGTATTTATTAGGTCCGAGTTTAATG
>Ga0207701_10001284_pt1 | contig 26545 bp, 22 predicted proteins | sample KBSSwiSSwithPhiX_FD_184294 | JGI IMG/M metagenome (GOLD analysis project Ga0207701, IMG submission 184294) | Switchgrass rhizosphere bulk soil microbial communities from Kellogg Biological Station, Michigan, USA, with PhiX - S5 (SPAdes) (version 2) | ecosystem: Environmental > Terrestrial >... | reverse complement strand
CCTTCCCCCGCCCGCATGCAGGAGATGTTCGCGGTCTGGAACGCCTGGAAAGACAAGTTCAAGGACAACCTGGTCGACCTGGGCGCCAAGCTCAAGGCCGGCGGCAAGGTCCTGACCGCCGCCGGGGTGATGGACGGACCGTTCGTCGAGGCCAAGGAGGTGGTCGGCGGCTACATGGTGGTCAGCGCCGACAGCTACGACCACGCGCTGGAGATGGCCAGGGAGATGATGGGAATGATGATGCCCGGAGCTCGCATCGAAATCCGGGAGATCGGCGGCCCCTGAGCGGCCGGCCGCCCGGCGACTCCGACCGCCCGGGCCCGGCGGCCGCGCCGGGTCTGGCCGATCATTTCTTTCGCCACCAGTACGGTCAGCTGGTGGCCACCCTGACGCGCGTGGCGGGCGTCCAAAATCTAGAATTGGTCGAGGACGCCGTGCAGACGGCGTTCGTGAGCGCGCTCGGCACCTGGGCCAGCCAGGGTCTGCCCGAGGAACCGGGTAGCTGGCTGTACCGCGTGGCTCATAACGGCCTGGTGGGTGAGCTGCGGCGCAAGGCCGGCCAGCACCGGATCCTGGAGCAGGCCGGCGCGAGCGTCGCGGCACCGGACGACGCCGCCGCGCCGCCCTCCTTTTTCGCGGGCGAGGTGCGGGACGACATGCTGCGCATGCTGTTCGTGTGCTGCCACGACGCCATTCCGCTGGAATCCCGGCTGGTCCTGGCGCTGAAGACCCTGTGCGGATTCGGCACCGGCGAGATCGCGCTGAGCCTGTTCACCAGCGAAGCCAACGTGCACAAGCGCCTGGCGCGCGGGCGCGAACGCCTGCGGGCGATCGCGCCCGAGGTCGAGACTCCGCCGCTGCCGGAGCTGCGCACCCGGCTGGCGGGCGTGCACGCGGTGCTGTACCTGCTGTTCAACGAGGGCTACCTGTCCGCGCAGGGGGAGGAGGCGATCCGCCGCGACCTGTGCGAAGAGGCGATCCGCCTGGCCACGCTGCTGGCGGAGCACCCGGTCGGCGCCATCCCGGAGACCTTCGCGCTGCTCGCCCTGATGCACCTGCACGCGGCCAGGCTGGGGGCGCGCCTCGACGGGCTGGGCGGCTTGCTGCTGCTGGAAGAGCAGGATCGATCGCTGTGGGATCGCCAGCGGATGCAGCTGGGCATGCAATGGCTGGCGCGCGCCGCCGGCGGGGAGGTGTTCTCGCGCTTCCACGCCGAGGCCGGCATCGCCGCCGAGCACTGTCTGGCACCCACGTTCGCGGACACCCGCTGGCAGGAGATCGCCGACCTGTACGCGATGCTGGAACGGATCGCTCCGTCGCCGCTGCACACGCTGAACCGGGCGGTGGCGCTGGCGGAGTGGCGCGGGCCGGAAGCGGGGCTGGCCTTGCTGCAAGGTCTGCTGCCACCGGAGTGGTTGGCCGGGTCCTACCTCTGGGAAGCCGTGTCCAGCGACCTGCACCGGCGCGCGGGCCACGACGAGATCGCGCAGCAGCATCGCCAGCGGGCCCTGGCGCTGGCGCCTACGCAAGCCTTGCGAGACCTGATGCGCCGCCGCCTCGATTTCTAGCAGCGGCCTTCTCGGGGGTAGTACCCATTGTCCAGGGCAGCTTGACAGCCCATTGGTTGAGGCGCGCCTAGTTCGCCGGCGCCCCAGGCCGCATCCTTTCCCTACAAACACAACCGCAGGAGAGCCACCATGCGAGCAGCAGTGATGTACGGCGCGGGCGACGTGCGCTTCGAAGAGCGCCCGGCGCCCAGGATTGTCCAGCCGACCGACGCGGTGATCCGGATTTCGGCCACCTGCATCTGCGGATCGGACCTCTGGAGCTATCGCGGCATCAACCAGATCAAGGAGCCGACGCCGTTCGGGCACGAGTACTGCGGCGTGGTCGAGGAGGTCGGCAGCGCGGTCACCTCGGTGAAGCGAGGCCAGTTCGTCATCGGGTCATTCTTCGCCTCCGACAACACCTGCCAGCACTGCCAGGCCGGCTACCAGTCGTCGTGCCAGCACCGCGAGCTGGTAGGCGGCGCGCAGGCGCCGCTGCTGCGCGTCCCGCTGGCCGACGGCACGCTGGTGGCCCTGCCGGAGGTTCCCCCGAGTGAGCTGATCCCCAGCCTGCTGGCGCTGTCCGACGTGATGGGCACCGGCTGGTTCGCGGCCGAAGCCGCCAGCGTGAAGCCGGGCGCCACGGTGGCGGTGGTCGGCGACGGCGCGGTGGGCCTGCTCGCGGTGCTGTCGGCCAGGCAGCTGGGTGCCGCGCGCGTCATCGCGGTGAGCCGCAACCCGTCGCGGCAGAAGCTGGCTCGCGAATTCGGGGCGACCGACATCCTGCCCGAGCGCGGCGACGAGGCCGTCGCCCGCATCAAGGAGCTGACCAAGGGAATCGGCGCTGACTCGGTCCTGGAGTGCGTCGGGACCCAGGAGTCGCTGATGCAGGCGATTCAGTCTACCCGCCCGGGCGGGTCCATCGGTTACGTGGGCGTCCCGCACGGGGTCGCGCTGGACGGGCAGCAGCTGTTCTATGCCCTGGTGCGCTTGCACGGCGGACCGGCGCCGGTGCGCCGCTATCTGCCCAACCTGATCGACCTGGTGGTGAGCGGGAAGATCAACCCGGGCAAGGTCTTCGACCTGACCTTGCCCCTGGACCAGGTGGCGGAGGGCTACCGGGCGATGGACCAGCGCCGGGCGATCAAGACGTTGCTGCGTCCGTGAGGTCGCGGGCGGAGTGGCGCCGCTTCCAGAGCCACACGACCAGCGCGGCGCTGGCGACGCCGGCGCCCACCAGCGCCCAGAAGCCGGCGCTGGGCGGCGCGAGCAGGAACGCCTCGATCTGGCGGTGGAAGAACATGCCGCCTCCCACCGTGGCCGAGGTCCAGATGAGCCCACCCAGGAGGTCGTAGAACAGCACCGTGCGCAGCCTGGCTCCCATGGCTCCGGCCAGCGGCAACAGCAGCTGCGACAGGCCGGGCAGGAACTTGGCGACCACCAGCGACTTGAGACCCCAGCGCGCGAAGGCGCGCTCGGTGTCGCGCATGCGCGATTCGGGCGCGCGCAGCAGGCGGGCCACCAGACGCAGCACGCGGTTGCCGAACCAGCGCCCGATCACGAACCAGCTCAGGTCGGCGATCAGGATGGCCGTCAGGGCCGCCGCCACGACCGCCGGCGCCGACAGCACCTGCCGGGCGGCCAGGCTTCCCGCGACGACCAGCGTCGGCTCGGCCGGGATGGGAACGCCGATCTGCTGCAGCAGCACATTGGAGAAGACGATCCGCAACCCATGCTGCGCGAGCTCGGCGGTCAGGCCATCCATCCTGGGATCATCAGCAACAGCAATGCCATCAGTGCATCACCCTCGGCATCATCCCCGGCGTCACCCGAGACCGCTGCCAGGCGACCGAGGTGCCGGAATCTCGGCAGCCCGGCCGCCGGGGCGCTGTTACCCCGGACCGACCCACCGGGGGCTCTCGGTAGGAAAGCCGACACATCTGTTCGGTTGGCGACAGGCTGCCGCGGGCGTTCCGATGCGCGACCAAGCGCCTCTCCGCGCGTCAACAAAGACCCCTACCGAAAGCCCCCGGGTGAGGTAGGTTAGGCCCTTGTCCGTGGGGCGTTGCGCCGGTGCCGCGACCCTCGACCCGGGATTCCACTAACTAGCTTTCGGAGGACTCATGCGCCACCACGCCGCCCCCCTGCCGCTGACCCGTGTCTGGATTGTGCTGTCGGCCGCCGCGACCATCCTGGGATGCGCGGTCGCCAGCCCCACCCACCCCGGCGACACCGGCCAGGGCGGAACGCCGGGCGGCGGTCCCAATGGAACCGGCGGCACGCCGGGAGCTGGCGTCGGTGGCACCACGGGCGGTCAGGGCGGGCGCGGCAACACCGGGGTGGGCGGGGCCGGCACCGCCTGCGTCCCCAACCCGGCGAACCTCATCAACCGGGAAGGCTGGAACTGCGATCTCTCCACGCCGGTGGCGATCCAGGGCGCGGTCTACCCGTACGGCGACGGCGCATCGTGCGCGTTTGGGCCGACCAGCGCGCCGATGAACATCTGCACCTCCGGCAGCTGCTGCATCATGGGAACGACGGTGGTCGATCCGACGTTTGCCAAGTGGGGCTGCGGTATCGGCGTCGAGCTGAACTCGTCGGGCGGAACGCCGGCGGTCAAGAGCGCGTACACCGGACCGGTGAAGTGTTTCGACATCACCCTGACCGGCAGCAGCGGCGGGAACACCGTGCGCGTCGGCTTCACCCAGGCGGCCAACCCGGGCAGCATGGTGTCGCCTTACGTGGAGATCGCTCCGTTCACCAACGGGTACACCGGCCAGGTCTGCTTCACCGACGCCGAGTGCCCGGGATATGCCATCACCGCGCACACTTGTTCAAAGGCGGTGGGCACCGCCGGCACGCCGTTCGATCTGCAGATCCAGGTCTCCGCTGGTAGCACGCCGGCCACGGTCGGCGCCTACAACGTCTGCGTCAGCCGGATCGCGCCGGTGGTCACCACCACCGGCGGCGGCAGCACCAACAGCTGCAGCACGGTCACCGGCCAGGGCACCATCACCGCCCAGTTTGGCACCGCGCACGTCACCTGCAGCGGCAAGGACTACGTGGTGCAGAACAACGCCTGGGGCTCGACAGCGGGTCAAACCATCACCTACGGCATGGGGACCAAGTTCAAGGTCACCCAGCAGAACGAGCAGCGCACCGGCAACAGCACGCCGGCCAGCTACCCGTCGATCTTCACCGGATCGTTCTCGGGCGGCACCACCACGAACAGCGGGTTGCCGCGCGCGGTCAGCGCGATAACCGCGGGCAGCCTGATGACCAGCTGGACCTGGGCCGCCAACAACGCGACCGGGAGCTACAACGCGGCGTACGACGTCTGGTTCAGCACCAGCGCGGGCGGCGATCCCGGCGCGGGGTCGCCCAGCGGCGGCTTCCTGATGGTGTGGTACCACAAGCCGCCCGTCGACCAGCCGATCGGCACGCTGGTGACCACGGCGACGGTGGGGGGCCGGACCTGGAACGTCTGGTACGGCACCAACATCGCCAATGGCAAGGGCGTGGTCTCTTACGTGGCGCCGCAGGACATCACCTCGATGACCTTCAGCCTGGGCGACTTCATCACCGACGCCGTGGGCCGCAACTGCGCCGGCACCACCAAGTGCCTGCAGTCGAGCTGGTACCTGACCAACGTCTTCGCCGGCTTCGAGATCTGGAACGGCGGCGTCGGCCTGGAGACCACCGACTTCTCGGTCACCGTCCCGTAGGCCGCCCGACCGGCTGACCCTGTAGGCTACAGTTGTTGTAGCCTACAATCTCATTGACCCCGGCGCGCCGCCGCCTACAATCCGCCCGATGGCACAGGAGCGTCGGTTCGCGGAGCTGCTCGCGCAGGTGGCGCGGGAGGTCACCCTGCGCCAGGCCTCGGACGTCTGCTGCGGGGACCTCACCCTCGAGCAATTCCAGACCCTGCGCGTGGTCAGCGTCGCGGAGTCCCTGTCGATCGGGGCGCTCTCGTCCGAGCTCCGGGTCGACCTGTCCACGATGAGCCGCAACGTCACCGTGCTGGAGCGCAACGGCTACCTGCTGCGCGCGCGCAGCGCCGAGGACGGCCGCATCGTCTACGTGAAGCTGACGCCCAAGGGCAAGCGGGCGCTGGAGACCTTGCGGTGCGAGGAGCGCGATGTCTTGAAGGACGTCTACCAGCGGTTGCCGGTGGCCGAGCGCCCTAGCGTGATCAAGGCGCTGGAGGTGTTGCAGGGCTGCCTGGCGCGGTCGGAGGGCGCCGCAGAGGCCTGCTGCCCGCCGGTCTCGGTCCGCAAGGGCGCTTCATGAGCCAGGCCGCCATGGTGCTGCCGGGGACCGACGTCTCCGTTTCGGTCTCCGCTACCGGTCGTGAGCCGCTGGCCCGCCGGCTGGTCGCCGAGGGGGTAGGGACCGCGTTCCTGCTGGCCACGGTCATCGGCTCCGGCATCATGGCCGAGCGGCTGGCGGGCGGCAGCGTCGCCCTGGCGCTGCTGGCCAACGCCATCGCCACCGGCGCCGGCCTGCTGGCGCTGAGCCTGACCTTCGGCGGCATCTCGGGGGCGCACTTCAACCCCGCCGTCACGGTCGCCGATGCCAGTCAGGGGGGACTGCGATGGCGGCACGTCGCTCCCTACGTGATCGTCCAGCTGGCCGGCGCGTTCGCGGGTGTCGCGCTCGCCCACCTGATGTTCGGCGCCCCGCTGTTCTCGGCGTCCCGGCACGTGCGCTCCGGCCTGGGGCAATGGACGGGAGAGTTCCTGGCGACCTTTGGCCTGGTCTCGGTCATCCGCGGGTGCTCGCGGGCGCGCGCGGCGATGACGCCCTTCGCGGTCGCGGCCTACATCACGGCGGCCTACTGGTTCACCTCGTCGACGTCGTTCGCGAATCCGGCCGTGACCCTGGCCCGGGCTGCCTCCGACACCTTCGCGGGGATCCGCCCGGCCGATGCGCCCGGGTTCATCGTCGCGCAGGCGGTGGGCGCGGCCAGCGCGACCCTGCTCTTTCGATGGCTGGTGCCCGGTCGCCCCACGATCGCCGGCCGCGGGGCGACCACGGATGACCAGGAGGATGCGGCGTGACCGACGGCAAGAAGCGGGTGTTGTTCCTGTGCATTCACAATTCGGCGCGCAGCCAGATGGCCGCGGCCTTTCTGAAGCAACTGGCCGGCGATCGCTTCGAGGTGGAGAGCGCCGGGCTGGAGCCCGGCAACCTGAACCCGCTGGTGGTCAGGGCCATGGCGGAGGCCGGAATCGACATCAGCCAGAACGGCACCCAGTCGGTCTTCGATCTCTACAAGGCCGGCCGCCGCTTCGAGTATGTGGTCAGCGTGTGCGACGCCGCCTCGGCCGAGCGCTGCCCCATCTTTCCGGGGGTCGCCACCCGGCTGAACTGGAGCTTCGCCGATCCCTCGACCTTCACGGGGAGCGACCAGGAGCGGCTGGGGAAGACCATCACCGTGCGTGACGAGATCCGGGCCAAGGTCCAGCAATGGCTCGACCGGCCAGCGGGCAAGTAGCCCAGCTAGCGGAGGGCGCCTAGCCGAGCTCCCCGGTCATCACCACCGCCGTGCTGGGGCACATCCCACTGAACTCGGAGGTGGCCCGCACGATCTCCGGCACCTGGTCGCGGGCGACGCGATGAAACCCCCACCTGCCAAAGAGAGCCTCGGCGGTCGTGGTCAGCAGGTACAGGCGTCTGATCCCGGATGCGGCGGCGTGGTCGCGGGCGCGCGCCCACAGCTCGTGCCCCACCCGCCGGCCACGCAGGCTCGCCTCCACCGCCAGCGAGCGGAAGAGCGCGACCTGGCCAAGCAGCTCCAGCCCGACGGTCCCGACGATGCGCCCGCCCAGGCGGCTCAGGATGAAGTGCTCGAGGTGGGTCGGGGTCAGGTCCGCGGTGGGAAGGCCACAGCGCTCGAGGAGCTCTTTGACGGCGGGCAGGTCGTCCGGCGATGCCGGCGCGTAGCGAAGGTCCTGCATGAGATCTTTCCCAGGGAGGGAAAAGTCTGCTTCCAACCGCCACGCCGCGCAATGGCGCTGTGGTGACCGGTGGCCCCGAGGAACCCGCCGGCGCTTTTCTGCGTCCTTTTCGGGCGACCACCGTCCTTACGGTCGGAGGTAATCAGATGGCCAACCCGGACAATGATCGAGTCAGGACCCAGGTGCGAACCGCCTACGCCAAGGTCGCGAAGGGGGCGAGTGGATGCAGCGTGGGCTGCTGCGGCACCCAGGGTGATGGGAGCCTGGCCCTGGGATACACCGCGGAGGACCTCGCGGGCGTGCCGGAGGGCTCGGACCTGGGCCTCGGCTGCGGGAACCCGGGGGCGATCGCCGCGCTCCAGCCGGGCGAGACCGTGCTCGATCTGGGCAGCGGCGCCGGCTTCGACTGCTTCCTGGCTGCCAGCCGGGTCGGCCGTTCCGGGCGCGTCATCGGGGTCGACATGACCCCGGAGATGGTGACCAGGGCCCGGGACAACGCCCGCCGCGTCGACGCCCGCAACGTCGAGTTCCGACTCGGTGAGGTCGAGCATCTGCCGGTGTCGGATGCCTCGGTGGACGTGATCATCTCGAACTGCGTGGTCAACCTGGTGCCCGACAAGGGCGCGGTGTTTGCGGAAGCGTTCCGGGTGCTGAAGCCGGGTGGCCGCATCGCGATCTCCGACGTCGTCGCTACCCGGACCATTCCGGCGGAGGTGGCCGAGAGCGTGGAGGCGCTGACCGGGTGTGTGGCGGGCGCGGCCACCATCGAGGACCTGCGAGCGCTGCTGGCCGGCGCGGGCTTCGAGCACGTGGCGATCGAGCCGCGGATGGACAGCCGGGCGATCATCGGCCAGTGCATGCCCGGCTCCGAGGACTACCTCGCCTCGGCGCGCATCGAGGGCAAGAAACCTGGTGGCGCGTCGTGCTGCGCGCCTTCATGCTGCAGCTAGGGAGGGCGCAGGATGATTCCATCCGAAGCACGCGGCGCCTGGCGCGATCTCGAAGCCCGGCTGAGACCCTACGTGGCCCGTCGGGTCACCTCGGCCGCCGAGGTCGATGACCTGGTCCAGGAGATCCTGGTCCGGATTCATCGTGGGCTGTCGAGCCTGCACGACGGCGAACGCTTCGGCGGGTGGGTCTATCGCATCGCGCAGCGGGTGATCGTCGACTGGGTCCGGGCGCGTGCCCGGGCCCCGGTCCCGGGTGGCGCCGAGCTGGCCGACCTGACCAGCGGCCCCGCCACCGACGAGGCCGCGGAACTGCAGCTGGAGCTGGGCGAGTGCGTCGCGCTCTTCGTGGCACGCCTGCCCTCGCCATACCGCGAGTCGATCACGCTGACCGAGCTGCGCGGGCTGACCCTGAAGGACGCCGGCGAGATGCTGGGCGTCTCGCTGCCGGCCATGAAGTCGCGAGTGCAGCGCGGCCGGGAAAAGATCCGGGAGATGTTCGAGCAGTGCTGCGAGATCTCTGTCGACTGTCGCGGCCGAGTGACCGATTGCCAGTCCCGCGCGCAGGAGGACATCCCCGAAGACTGCCGCGGCGCCGCGGCGTCCTGGACCGCCCGGCACGGCGCCAAGGTCTAGTGGCTGATTCTGGATCCTAGGTCCGCGCGCGCGGGAACCCAGCGTCGCTCCGGGCGACCACAAAGAGGCTCCGGCTCTTGAGTGGGTACATCGCGCCAAATTCGCGGCACTCGGCGCAGGATTTGCGGACCGGGATCGGGTCTAGCGGCGCCGTCGCTGGAGATTGCCGCAGCTTTCCAGCCCGGCGGTGACTGGCACCGAGGCTGCATAGGTCCCCGGTAGCGATTTGACAGGTGTGTTCTGATGACGGACTCTTTAAGACCCGTGGGATCTCGGCAGTTTTCTAGGTGGCAGAAGGCGGTGGCGCTCGCGCCGGCGCTGCTGCTGCTGGTTTACCTGCCCGCCCAGCTGATGCTGCGCTGTCGCTTCGACGGGCTGCTGCGCGAGGCCTGCTGCTGCCCGTCCGCGGGCGAGCGCCAGGCCTCGGGTCCGGTGGTGAAAGCCCAGGACTGCTGCGACCGGGAGGTCGCGCAGCAGGTGCGGCCGAAGGCCGAGGCCGCCAGCTCGCCGACCCGCGATGTCGCGCCGGTGGCGGCGGTCGTCGCGCTGGCGACAGCCCTGCCCCTGGGGCCCACGGCCAGCGATCGTCTTCAAAGGGCCGCGCAACGCCATGGTCCGGTGCGCGAAGGCCCACGCATCGTCCTTCTCAAACAGGCGTTTCTGATCTGAGCGCGCGCGCCCAGCGCTGACTCTTGCCCACCGACGGCGGCGGTGCGGCCGGCGGTGACAACCTCGCAGGGAATCGTCTGGCGTCCCGAGCGATGTCGCCCCGTGGAAGCGGCTGGTAAACCGCGGTTGGCGTGTGCCTGCGCGCGCGCCGGCGTGTCGTTCGACTTGTTTTCGCCAGGCGCTGGATCTTGGTCAGGAGCGTTGGTTCATGAGACTTGCCCGCCACCTATCGACTTGCATTCTTGCGCTCACCCCGCTGGTCGGGCTCCGCGCGGCCGCTCAGGCCGAGGGGCGCGATGAGCCGTCACCGGCACCAGCCGACGGGGATCGCGCCCTGCCCGCACCGGACCAGGCCGAGCTGGCGCGCAGCGCGCGGCTCGAGACCATTGTCCGCCTGGCGCTCGAGCGCAATCGCGACCTGGCGGAGAACCAGGCCCAGGCGCGCGCCGCCGCGGCCCGCAGCCAGGCGGCCTCCCGCCTGCCGGACCTGGAGGCCAAGTACGAGCAGTGGGGCGTCCCCCTCGCGCGCCCGTACGCGCTGAACCAGGCCAACACCCTGATGTTCGGCGTGCGGCAATCCTTCCCGGCCTGGGGATCGCTGGAAGCGCGGGGGCGCGCCGCCGCCGAGGACGCGGCGGGCGCCCAGGACGCGGCCCGCACGCGCCGGCAGGAGGTGGCCGCCCAGGTGCGGCGGGCGTACGCGACGTACTACGGCGCCGATCAAGAGCTGCGCTTGCACCTCGAGCACGTGGGTCTCACCTCGCGGGTGCTGGAGCTGGCCCGCCTCAACCAGCGGACCGGGCACGGCAGCCTGCAGGACGTGCTGCGCCTGGAGCTGGAGTTGACGCGACTTCATACCGACGTTGCGCGCATCGAGCAGCAGCAGCGATCGAGCCGCGCGCTGCTGAATGCGCTGATGGATCGGCCATCGGACGCGCCGCTCGGACCACCGGAAGACCTGTCGGTCACGCCGACGACCGAGATCACCGCGCTGGAGAGGGACATCGACGCGCGCCGGCCGGAGGTCGTCGCGGCCGCCCACGGCGTGCGACGCAGTCAGGCGCTGCTGGACGGGGCCCGCCAGTCCGCGCGGTTCCCCAGCGTCATGGTCGGCCTGGACTACTGGTACATGCCCATGTTCCCCGATTTTCAGCACGCCTACGGGGCGATGGTGGCCATCAACCTGCCCTGGCTGTCGGGCCGCCATGGCGACGAGCAGCGCGAAGCCGAGCAGATGCTGCTGGCCGAGCGGCAGGCGCTGGCGTCCACCAGGAACACGGTCCGCTATCAGCTGCGTGACGCGGCGGCGCGCGTCGATTCGGCGCGCCAGTCGTTCACCATCATCGACCAGAGCCTGCTGGCGCAGGCGCGGCGGAGCCTGGAGGCGACCCAGTCCGCGTACGCCGCCGGCCAGGGCGACGCCATCGGGCTGCTCGACGCGCTCCGGTCGTACCTACAAGTGCGCATCGAGCGGGTGCGCGCGCTGGCGGAGCTGGCGTCCAGCCAGACCGACCTGGAGCGGGCCGCCGGGACGCTGGCAGCGGAAGGACCGAGCCGATGACCACCGTGAAGAGCCTCGACGACCAGACCCCGGGGGATCGACCGCCCGCGCCGGAGGGCCCGCCCCGGGGCGTGGCGACGATGGCGATCGTCCGCTGGGTGCTGGTGGCGATCGCCGCCCTGGTTGCGGCGGGATCGATCCTGAGCTACGCGGGCGTTCACCTCGGCGGCGCGAAGAGCAGCTCGTCGGTGCAGCTTTACCAGTGCCCCATGCACCCCTCGGTGGTGCAGGACCACCCTGGCGAATGCCCGATCTGCAGCATGACCCTGGTCCCCATGTCGAAAGGCAAAGGGGCAGCGCCGGCAGCCGCGGCGGCGGCGCCGGCGACGACGACGAACAGCGTGCCGGGGCTGGCGCCGGTCGACCTGACCCACGACCGCATCCAGCTCATCGGGATGCGAACGGCGACGGTCAAGAGCGAGGAGCTCGGCGGCGAGCTGCGGGCAGTCGGGGTCGTCACGCCCAGCGAGGGCGGGCTTTCCCAGATCAACACCCGGTTCGCGGGCTGGATCCAGAAGCTGCTGGTCTCGGAGACGGGCGAGCGGGTGCGCCGCGGTCAGGCCCTGGCGACCATCTACAGCCCGGACGTGCTGCGGGCGCAGCAAGAGTTGCTGGTCGCGCGCGGCTGGAGCGCCGTGCCCGGCCGCGCCGATGCCAGCGCCCGGGCGATCCACGAGCACGACGCCTTCACCGGAGCGCTGGACGCGAGCGCCCGCCGCCGCCTCGAGCTGCTGGGGATCTCGGGGCAGGAGATCGACGACATCGTCCGCACGGGCAAGCCGGTGGAGGCGATCGCGATCCGTTCCCCGGTGGACGGCTACGTGGTGGCCAAGAACGCCGTCGCCGGGATCGCGGTGCAGCCCGGGACCGTTCTGTTCGAGGTCGCCGACCTGTCGCAGATCTGGGTGAACGCCGAGATCTACGAGCAGGACATCTCGCGCATCCACGTGGGCCAGAAAGCGCGCCTGGAGCTGACCTCGTTCCCGGGCGAGCTGCACGCGGGCAAGGTGCAGTTCATCTACCCCATGCTCGACGCCACCAGCCGGACGCTGCGGGTGCGCGTGGTGTTCCGGAACCGGAGCGACCGCAACGGGCCGCGGCTCAAGCCGGGCATGTACGGCACCCTCTACCTGGACCTGCCACGGGCGACCGGCCTGATGGCGCCCGCGGAGGCGGTCGTCGACACCGGCGAGGCGCACTATCTGTTCGTCGCCAAGGAGGGTGGCCATTTCGAGCCGCGGGTGGTGAAGATCGGCGCCCGCTTCAAGGACCGCGTGGAGATCCTGAGCGGGGTCAGCGAGGGGGAGACGGTGGTCACCACCGGCAACTTCCTGATCGACTCCGAGAGCCGGCTGCGCGCCGCCATCGAGGGCCAGACCTCGGGGGCGGCGGACGATCGGTCGTCGGGGTGCAACGCCGACTTCGATGCGCAGAAATTCCCCGACAAGGCCCGCGCCTGCCGCGCCTGCGAGATCCAGCACCGCGGCATGGGGACGATGGAGGAAGACTGCAAGAAGGCGATCCCCAAGCCCTGGCGCTGAAGGAGCACGGTCATGGTCGAAAGAATCATCGAGTTCTGCGCGCGCAACCGGCTGCTGGTCCTGCTGGGGGTTGGCTTCGCCCTGATTGGTTCCATCGTCGCCATCAAGCGGACCCGACTGGACGCGATCCCCGACCTCTCGGATCCCCAGGTGATCGTGTTCACCGAGTGGATGGGGCGGAGCCCCACGCTGGTCGAGGACCAGGTCACCTACCCGATCGTGTCGAAGCTGATCGGCACGCCGCACGTGACCGACGTGCGCGGCTTTTCCATGTTCGGGATGTCGTTCGTGTACGCGATCTTCGAGGAGGGGACCGACATCTACTGGGCGCGCAGCCGCGTGCTGGAGTACATGAACGGCCTGCGCGGGTCGCTGCCCGAGGGGGCCAGCCCGACGCTGGGACCCGACGCGACCGGCATCGGCTGGGTGTTCCAGTACACCCTGGCCGACCGATCCGGCACGCACGGGCTGGATGACCTGCGGACTTTTCAGGACTTCACCCTGCGCTACGCGCTGGGCAGCGTGCCGGGCGTCGCCGAGGTGGCGAGCGTGGGCGGGTATCAGAAGCAATACCAGGTCACCGTCGATCCCAACCGCCTGCGCGCCTATGGGGTGACGCTGTCCGAGGTCATCGATGCCATCCGCCAGTCGAACAACGACGTGGGCGGGCGGATCCTGGAGTTCTCCGGCCGCGAGTACTACGTGCGCGGCCGCGGCTACATCAAGGACCTGGCGTCCATCGAGAAGATCGCGGTCCGCGCCAGCGGGACGAACCGGACGCCGCTGCTGATCAAGGACCTGGCGACGGTGCGCTTCGGCCCCGACATCCGCCGTGGCCTGCTGGAATGGAACGGAGAGGGGGAGGCCGTCGGCGGCATCGTGGTCATGCGCTACGGAGAGAACGCGCTCGACGTCATCGAGCGGGTGAAGAAGAAGTTCACCGAGCTCAAGCCGAGCTTCCCCGAGGGGGTGGAGCTGACCATCGCCTACGACCGCTCGGGGCTGATCACCCGCTCGATCGAGACGCTGAAGCACGCGCTGACCGAGGAGGCGATCGTGGTCAGCGTGGTGATCATGCTGTTCCTGCTGCACTTTCGTAGCTCGCTGCTGCCGATCTTGTCGCTGCCGATCAGCGTGGCGCTGTCGTTCATCCCCATGGTGCTGCTGGACATCCCGTCCACCATCATGAGCCTGGGCGGCATCGCCATCGCCATCGGAGCCACGGTCGACGCGCAGATCGTGATGATCGAGGCCGGGCACAAGAAGCTGGAGCACGCCGGCCCCGGCGTCGACCGCCACCGCGCCCTGATCGAGTCGGCCAAGGAGGTCACGCCGGCGATCTTCTTCTCGCTGCTGATCATCGCGGTCGCTTTCCTGCCGGTGTTCACGCTGAGCGGCCAGGCCGGGCGCTTGTTCAAGCCGCTGGCCTACACCAAGACCTTCGTCATGCTCATCTCGGCGCTGCTGTCGATCACCTTCGCGCCGGCGCTTCAGGACTTGTTCATCCGGGGCAGGATCACGCCCGAGAAGAAGCACCCGGTGTCGCGCTTCTTGATCCGCCTTTACGAGCCGTTCGTCTACGTCGCGCTCCGGCGGCCGAAGTCGACCATCGCGATTGGCCTGTTCGCGCTGGCCTCCGCGGTGCCGGTGGCGATGCGTCTCGGCAACGAATTCATGCCGCCGCTCAACGAGGGCGATCTGCTGTACATGCCGATCACCTTCCCCAACATCTCCATCGAGGAGGCGAAGCGACAGCTCCAGAACCAGGACCGCATCCTGCGCAGCTTCCCGGAGGTCGCGACGGTGTTCGGCAAGGCCGGCCGCGCCGAGAGCGCGACCGACCCGGCGCCCATCACCATGGTCGAGACCACGGTGCAGCTGCGACCCCCCAGCGAATGGCGCAAGAAGCACCACGACCGCTGGTACTCGCGCTGGGCGCCCGGGTGGCTCAAGCCCGCCTTCCGTCCCTTGTGGCCGGAACAGCGGGCGCTGACCTGGGAAGAGCTGACCACCGAGATGAACAGCAAGATGCAGTTCCCGGGCTGGACCAACGCCTGGACCATGCCGATCAAGACCCGGGTCGACATGCTGACCACCGGCGTGCGAACGCCGATCGGCATCAAGGTCTTCGGGACCGACCTGAACGAGGTCGAGCGCGTCGGCGTCACGCTGGAGCACCTGATGGCGCCCATCAAGGGGACGCGCAGCGTGCTGTACGAGCGGAACCTGGGCGGCCTGTACCTGGACATCATCCCCAAGCCCGAGGAGCTGGCCCGTTACGGCCTGCGCGTGGCCGATGTCGAGCGCGTCATCGAGAGCGCCATCGGCGGCACGCCGATCGGGACGACCATCGAGGGACGCAACCGCTTCTCGATCAACGTGCGGTATCCGCAGGACTTGCGCAGCGACATGGAGTCGCTGCGCGGCGTGCTGATTCCGATCGGCGGCGGCAGTACCGGCGGTGGTTCGAGTGGATCGATGGGGGGCAGCGATGCGCCCATGGGCACGCAGGGGGCCCTGGATACGCCGCGCGGCAACGCCGGGTTCACCTTCGCCGGCGCGGTCGGATCGCCGCGCCCGATATTCCTCGCCCAGAACATGCAGAGCATGGGCAGCGGTTCGGCGCCGGCCGGCGGCGGGGGACTGATCCGGCCGCGCTTGCCGTCCAGCGCCGGCTCGATGTCCGACGCCTCCTCCTCGTCAGCGCCCATGCTGCCGATGGACCGTGGTGGCATGGCCAGCTCCGGTTCGCTGCCGCCCGCGCTGGGCGGGGACATGCTCGCCCCGCGCCTGGCCGCGTCCGGGACCGCCCCAGGGGCAGGCCGGCAAGCGTTCGTTCCGCTCGGCCAGGTCGCGGAGATCAAGGTCGCCGGCGGGCCGCCCATGGTCCGCGACGAGGCGGGGCTGCTGGTCGGATACGTCTACGTCGACATCGATCAGCAGCAGCGCGACATCGGCGGCTATGTCAACGAAGCCAAGGAGGTCGTCGCGCGCGCGCTCGAGAGCGGCGAGCTGAAGCTGCCCGGGGGCTACTACCTCAAGTGGACCGGCCAGTACGAGCAGCTCGCGCAGATGCTCGCGCGCATGAAGATCGTCGTGCCGATCACCCTGCTGCTGATCGTCGTCCTGTTGTTCTTGCAGTTCCGCAACTTCATCGAGGTCCTGATCATCCTGATGTCGATCCCGTTCGCGCTGATCGGAAGCGTCTGGCTCATGTACCTGCTCGATTACCGGCTGTCGACCGCGGTCTGGGTCGGGATCATCGCGCTGGTCGGGCTGGCGGCGCAGACCGGCATCGTCATGATCGTCTACATCGATCACGCCTTCCAGCGCCGCAAGGCGGCCGGCCAGATCAACGGCCTGGATGACATCGTGGCCGCGCACATGGAAGGGACCGTGCAGCGGGTGCGTCCCAAAGTGATGACCGTATCGACGATGCTGATCGGCCTGATCCCGCTGCTGTGGGCGACCAGCTCCGGCGCCGACGTCATGAAGCGCATCGCCGCTCCCATGGTGGGCGGCCTGCTGACCTCGGCGTTCCTCACCCTGGAGATCATCCCGGTGGTCGTCACCTACTGGCGGCTCGAGCAGCTCCTGTGGGAGCGCCTGGCGTCCTCTGGACGGGACCTGCTGCGCCGGCTACAGATTGATGCCATCGTCGCGGCGAGCGCCGCCACGGCCGCGGCCGCGCTCGGCCTGGCGAGCATCTACGTCGCGTTCCCGGCGCACACCCTGCTGGTCGGCGAGCTGGGCGCCGGCCTGCTGTTTCTGGGAGCGATCGCCTCGTACGTGCTGCACCGCCCGGCCGCGCGCCAGCTGGTCTGGCCGCGCTAAGCCCGCGTGATCAGTGGCAAGCGCAGAGCTCGGCCGTGGCGGGACTGGTGAACCGGGTACTCCTCCCGAGGGATGGTTATCTTCACAACCATGAAGCGACAGTGGCTGGGATACGCATTCGTGATCGCGGTTGGGCTTGGCGGGTGCACGGCGACGGTGGCAAGCGACGGCTACGGGCCGGATCTGGCGTATGTCTCGCCTGGGGTTCAGGTCATCGCGGACTACGACGAGCCCATCTTCTACAGCGACGGGTACTACTGGCGATACCAGGGCAATGCCTGGTACCGGTCTTCCTATTACAACCGTGGGTGGGGCTACGCGGCGCCGCCAGCCGCGATCTTGCGCATCGATCGCCCCTACGCCTACGTGCACTATCGGCCGCAGGGCTGGCACGGGCGTGGTTATGCGTCCCGTCCGGCGGCGCCGCCGCCGCGCGCGGGCTGGCGAGGAAGCTACGCGGCGACCCCGGCGCCGGCGCCACGGGCCCCCGCGCCCGGCTGGCGGGGCGCCCCGCCGCCGCCCGTGGCTCACCCGGCCGCGCCCGCCGGTCCCCCGCCCCAGCAGCAGCAAGGCCGCCCGGCCCCCCCGGCCAAGCGCCACGGCTGGCGGTAGCTAGAGGGCGCTGGCGGCTGGGACCGGCGCCAGCGCTCCACTGACGCCCGCGGTCCAGCGGGCGTTGCCCCGGTGTTATCATCGCCGCGATGTCGCGCGGCGGGGGTCTTGCGGTTGGCATCCTCCTCCTCTTCGGTTCGCTCGCTGACGGGCGCCCGCTGGCGCCGGCGGTAGAGGATCGGACGGAGACCTGGATGAAGACGGTGCTCGACAAGGCGGACCACGGTGGCTGGCTGGTGGTGCGCGGGGCCCAGGTCGGCGATCAGGCGCTGGCCTCCGAGACCCGCGGGGCGCTCGGCGACGCGGTGCTGCTGGACAAGGAGAAGGCGGAGGTCATCGAAGCGTCCGCCGAAGGCGTGCGGGTGGCGCCGCTGCGTGCGCTGCTGGCGCGCGCCGAGCGCCTGCAGGTCATCCGCCCGCCTGGCTGGACCGCGGCGGCCGGCAAGGCGGCCATCGCGCGTGCCCGTACCCGGGTGGGGCCGAGCTACGACTGGCTGGGGCCCGTCGTTCCGGACGATCCGCGCTTTTACTGCACCGAGCTGTGCGTCGACGCCTATCAGGGGCGAAGCCAGGGATGGAAGGTGGGCCCGATCATTCTCCCCGCCGACATCGCGCGGATCGGGACGCTGGTCTTCGATTCCGGCGCGGACGACGCGGGCAGCAGGCTCGAGGCGCGCTTCGCACGCCATCTGCTCGAGGCGCGCGGGGTCTCCTACGCGGCGCTGGTGGCCCCCGGCCTGTACCGCGGCGGCCAGCCCGACGCCGGCGGCATCGCCTGGCTCAAGTCGCTGGGCGTGAAGACGGTCATCAACCTGCGCCACTACCACGGCGACACCGAGAAGCGGCGCGTGGAGGCCGCCGGCATGCGCTACGAGCGCATCAAGCTCGCGTCCAGCGACGCGCCCCAGTCCGAACAGGTGGCGCGCTTTCTGACGCTGGTGCGCGATCCGTCGCTGCGTCCCCTGTATGTCCACTGCCTGCACGGCGTCGACCGCACGGGGACGATGATGGCCGTCTATCGCATGGAGGAGGAGGGCTGGTCCAACCAGGACGCCTTCGCCGAGATGCGCTATTTCGACGCGAACCGGATGTGGCGCGACCTGCGCAAATTCGTCAAGACCTACAAGCCCGGCGGCCCGGCGCCCCAGGGCGCCGCCCGATGAGCCCGGTCATGCCGGCCGGCGATGCCAGCGCCCGAGAGTGAGCACGAAGCGAGTCTCGGACGGCGTGCGGTCGTAGGTCAGGCGACCCCCATGCACGGCGGCGATCCCGCTCGACAGGGACAGGCCCAGCCCTGTCCCCTTGCCGATCTCCTTGGTGGTGAAGAAGGGCTCCATGATGCGCGACACCAGCGCGGGGGGAACCCCTGGCCCGTTGTCGATGACCGCGATCTGGACCTCGCTGTTCACCACCTCGGTCGCGACCCGCACCCGGCGGATCGGCTGGTGCGCGACGGCGTCATAGGCGTTCGAGAGCAGGTTCACCAGGACCTGGGCAATCTGGGTGCCGCGACAGTCGATGTAAAGGTCGCTGGGGATGGTCCCGACCTTCAGATCGATCTGGTGCGTCTGGAAGCGATGCAGGCACAGCTGGACGGTGTCGTTCACGATCGAGAGCAGGTTCTCGGGGCGCGGTGGATCCTGGTCGCCCTGACGCGCGAAGAAGCGCAGCGCCGACACGATGCGCCCGATCCGGTCGACCGTGCCGTCGATCTCGTTGGCGGCCTTCAACACGGCGGGCCCGTCCAGCCGGTTCTGTGCCGACAGGACGCCCAGCTGCTGCGAGCGCAGCCGGATGGCGGTCAGCGGGTTGTTCACCTCGTGCGCCAGGTTGGCGCTCATCTCGCCCAGCGCGGCCATCTTTGCGGCCTGGATCGCCGCCTGCCGGGTCTCGGCCAGCTCGCGTTCGGCGCGCTGCCGCTCGGCTATGTCCAGTCGCAGCGCCCGTTCAGAGCGCGCGTTGGCGCGGCTCATCTGGGTCAGCGCGAACAGCACGATGCACAGCGCCACGATCGCGGAGTAAAGGTGATAGCTGCGCGCCGAGTAGCCGGCCGCTGGGTTGCGCAGGTGGTTGAAGATCCCGGAGTCGGCGAGGATGAACCCGGCGACCGGCAGCAGGATTCCCACCATCAGCGGAACGCGGTCCTCGAGATCGAAGAACGCGAACGGCGCCGCCAGCAGCGCGATGAACAGCATGTCCGAACCGGACTCGGCTCCCAGCCCGATGGCGTTGCTGAGCGCCAGCGCGTTGGAGACCGCCATGAACCCGAGGCGTGACGCGGTTGGCTGCCCGCGCCAGTTGAGCAGGGCGAGCGACACGAAGACCAGCGCCGCCAGCACATCCAGGGTCACCATCCAGCTGGGCGCCTGGGCGCGGTCGATCGGAATGGTGACGATCATCACCAGCGTGCCGAACACCGAGGCGGCGTTGGTGATCCTGATCCGCTTGACCAATGGAGCTGGCGATGCAGGTGTGATGCCCAGGTTGAGAAATGACGCTACATGACTCCCCATTTTGACCTCGCGAGCGACCCGATATCGTCGTGGAATTCCGAGCGACTGCGTGCGTCCCGGCCTGTTGCCCGAACCGAAACGCGCAGAGTCTTGCCTTGCCGAACGAGCACGGTCAATCCCCGCGAATCGATGAAGCTGCCGGCTGGGTCGCCCCCTGAGGGCGTCGGGTTGCCACGGACCAGGTCAAAAATTATTGGCGCGCCCCGGTCACACGCGGGCGTCGCCATCCGTCAGGTGGATAGGAGGGACCGATGAAGATCAAATTGACCACCTTGTATGTCGATGACCAGGACAGGGCCCTGCGTTTCTACACGGAGGTGCTGGGCTTCGTGAAGAAGGCGGACTTCAGCCAGGGGCCGTTTCGCTGGCTCACGGTGGCCTCGCCCGAGGAGCCGGAGGGCACTCAGCTACAGCTGGCGCTCAACGACAATCCGGCGGGCAAGGCCTACCAGCAGGCGATGTTCAAGCAGGGCCAGGCCGCGGCCATGTTCTTCACCGACGACGTGCAGGCCGACCACGAGCGCGTCAGGGCGCGTGGCGCCGAGTTCACCATGCCGCCCACCAGCGTGACCGCGTCGAAGATCGCCATGCTGAACGACACCTGCGGCAATCTCATCCAGCTCACCCAGCTGCTGCGCTAGCAGAGGAGGACCACATGAAATTCGTGTTGCTGGTCTATCAAGGAACCACCCCGCTGCCCGGTTCGGATCGCTGGAAGACGCTGTCACCGGACGAACAGCGGCAGATCTACGCGGACTACGCCGAGCTCAACCAGGCGCCAGGCATGGCGCCCGGGCTTCCGCTGGGACTGCCCCAGGCGGCCAGGACCGTGCAAGTGCGCGACGGGAAGCCCCAGGTCACCAGCGGGCCGCACCTGGCGGAAGGGGTGGCCGGGTTCTCGGTGTACGAGGCTGACAGCATGGACGCGGCGATCGCGCTGGCCGCGCGCATCCCGGCGGCCCGCCTGGGTGGCGCGGTGGAAATTCGGCCGGTCGAGAAGTATTGGTAATCGATCCGGAGGTCGAATGGACGACAGCGATTGGCTGACCAGGCAGTTCAACGAGACCCGCGACCATCTACGAGCGGTGGCGCATCGCATGCTGGGCTCGGCCAGTGAGGCCGACGATGCGCTTCAGGAGGCGTGGCTGAAGCTCAGTCGCGCGGACAGCCGCGAGGTCAACAATGTCGGCGGCTGGCTGACCACCGTGGTGGCACGGGTCTGTCTGGACATGCTGCGCTCGCGCCGGTCGCGGCGCGAGGGCGCCCTGACCCTGGTGGGCGACGCACCCGGCAGCAGCAACCCCGAGACCGAGGTCGGGCTGGCGGATGCGATCGGTCCAGCCCTGCTGGTCGTGCTGGACATGCTGGAGCCGCAGGAGCGGGTGGCGTTCGTGCTGCACGACATGTTCGATCTGTCGTTCGAGGAGATCGCGCCCATCGTCGAGCGCACGCCCGCGGCCGCCCGGCAGCTCGCCAGTCGCGCCCGCCGCCGGGTGCGCGGCGCGGCGGCGCCCGCACCCGGCGCTGGGGCGCAGGGCGAGCTGGTCCGCGCCTTCCTGGCCGCGTCCCGCGACGGCGACTTCCAGCGCCTGGTCGCCGTGCTGTCGCCCGGCGTGGTGCTGCGCGCCGACGATCTGGCGGTGCGCATGTCCGCGGCGAACCAGCGGCACCGAGCGCCCCGTCTGGCTCCCGAGGTTCGCGGCGCGGCGCTGGTTGCGGACGCCTTCAACGGCCGCACCCACGGCGTATCGACCGCGGTCATCGACGGCGCGCCCGGCGCGGCCTGGGCGATGGCGGGTCAGGTGCGCGCGGCCTGGGTGTTCGCGATCGCGGGCGGCCAGATCACCGCCATCGAGGTGATCATGGAGCCGGGACCGCTGGCCGAGCTCGACGTGCAAGTGGATCCAGCGCCGGCGACCACTTAGCAGCGACTCAAACCGCCGGTCCTCTCGCCGAGGCTCGGGTACGGGATGCCCGGCTATGCCAAGGAGGGCAACATCGTCTGCTTTTTCCAGAGCGCCGTCCCTCAGTTTTTTGAGGTGGCCGGCCGGGCGGGCCAGCGCCAGGGCGCCAGCCTGGTCTGGTCTCGAAATTGCTGCTCATCTGCGTCATGCGATCGCTGGTCCTCTTGATGGCTACCGTCATGCTGTCCTTCACCCTCGGCGCGGGCTGCGGCTCTGGATCGTCCGCTGGCGCTCCTGGCAGCCGGACCTGTGAGCAGCTCGCCAGCGATTTCCTGGCGGCGCGTTCCGCCGCCCGCGCCTGCACCCCGGGCGCTGCCAATCAGTGCCAGGCGCCGGTGCCGGTCTCCCTGTGCGCGGGGTGCAACCTGTTCGTCAACGACGCGACGGAGGTGCAACCGATCATGGCGCAATTTTTCAGGCAAGGCTGTGACAAGAACGCCGCGACCGCGTGCACCTTCTATAATTGCGCTCAGCTGGCCCCGTTCAGCTGCGTGGCGAACGATGGCGGCTCGCCTGGGGGGACCTGCATGCTGGCGCCGGCGCCGATGAATTGACTCGATCCGGACGCGCATGTCGCGGTCCGGTCGCCGTCACCCGCACGATCACGGCCCGTGATGCGCGGCCTCCTGGTCCCATCGGTCCGCGCGCGGCGAGGTCGGGATCGTGAAGAAGAAGGTGCTGCCACGCGCGGGCGTGCTCTCAGCCCAGATGCGGCCGCCATGCGCCTCGACGATGCCCTTCACGATCGTCAGCCCCAGTCCCGCACCGCGCCGCTCGCCCGGCCGGCCCTGCCAGAACCGGTCGAACAGATGCGGCAGGTGCTCGGACGGGATCCCGGCGCCGGTGTCGGCCACCCACAGGAGGACCTCGCCACCTCGCGGCGCCGCTCCCACGGTGATGCATCCGCCTGCCCCGGTGAATTTCAGCGCATTGCCGATGAGGTTCTCGAAGACCTGAAGAAGTCGGTCGCGATCGGCCCAGACCTCCGGCAGCTCCTCGGCCAGGTTGGACTGAAGGTCGATCGAGGCCGATGCGGCGAGCGCCTTCTGGGCTTCCACAGAATCGGTGACGATTTGCTCCGGGGAGACGGCGGCCTGTTTGACCGGCAGGCGCCCTCCCTCCATGCGCGTCACGTCGAGCATGTCCTGAATCAGGCGATCCATTCTGGTCGCCGCGCGCTCTATCGCCTCGGGCGGCTTTCGCGAGCGGCGCTCGGGCTGCCCGCCGGTTCGCCGCATGCGGGTGGCTTGCAAGAGGATCGCGCCGAGAGGATTTCGGAGGTCGTGTGCGACGATTCCGAGCATGTCGTCGCGCGTCTGTATGGCGCGCCGGGCCGCTGCGTAGAGGCGCGCGTTGTCGATGGACAGAGCGGCTCGGTGCGCAAGCTCCGCGGCCAGTTGGACGTCCGCCGGTCCGTAGACCCGAGAAGCGCTGGACGACACGAGAGCGATCGCGCCGAGGAGCCTCCCGCGCGTCGCGACGGGCGCCACGATCGCGGACCTGGGGTCGACGGCCTGCAGGGCTCGCAGGAGCTCCGGGTCTCGCGTCAGCGATGCCTTCGCCTCCGGAGTCACCTGCCGGATGAGCACGGCCCTGGGTTGCCGGTCCGACCATAGCGCTTCCAGGCGCCTTCGATCGAGGGGAGCCCGCGCGAGCAGATCGCAGACCCACCCCAGCGATGGGTCTCGGCTGGCCGCGCGCTGGAGCCGAGGCTCGGGCTCCTCCGCGGCGATGTCCACGATGCACAGATCGGCCAGGCTCCGCGCCGCGAGCTCGGCGATGCTCTCGACGGTTTCCTGGTATTCGAGCGTCGAGCCCAGCACGGATCCGACCTCCGCGAGGAACCTCTGGTCGGCCTCGAAACGCTTCTGGTCGGTGATGTCCCGCAGCGTGACGGTCAAGAACCGTCTTCCGCCCACTTCGAGCTTCGATATGGCCGCATCGGCAGGGAACTCCTGGCCGTTCTTGCGCAGGCCAGAGACCGGGGAGTCAGGCTCGCCCATTCGGCGCGCGACATTCTGGCTGGCCGCGAACCTCTCGACATGCTTCCGGTGGCTGTCCCGGAACCGCTCGGGGATGAGGCGCCCCAGCGGCGCGCCAATCATCTCCGCCTTCTGGTAGCCGAAGATCTTCTCGGCGCCCTCGTTGAACATCACGATGCGCTGGCTCTCGTCGATCGAGATGATCGCGTCCGCCGAGATGGAGAGGATGCCCGAGAAGCGCGCCTCGGATGACCGCAGCGCCTCCTCCGCTCGCTTGCGGTCGGTGATGTCGCGCGTGATGGTGCCCATGCCGATGACCCGCTCGCCCGTCGGGTCGCGGATCATGAAGTGCTCGTAGGATACGGGGATGGCCGCTTCGGTCTGCCAGTTCCGGAAGTAGGTCTCGCCGGACCAGCGGCCGCGCTCGATGACCGATTTGACGACTACCTCGGTGACGAACGACCGCTCCTCCGGCGGGTAGTAGTCGGGAATCTGGGTCTGCTCGACCGGATAATCGACCGGCAAGCCGACCATCCGGCGACCGGCAAGGTTGACGTAGACCGGCTTTCCGTTCGCGTCCGCGATGCCGATGAAGTCCTGGGAATTTTCGAGCAGAGACACGAAGACCTGACGCTCATCTTCGACGCGCCTGCGCTCGCTGATGTCGCGAACGAACCCCTGCCAGCGGCCATCGGCCAGGATCTTGGCGCTCACCTCGACGGGAAGGTAGGTGCCGTCCTTGCGGCGCAGCCTCCACTCCGCGACGTGGGGATGACCGGCGAGCATTTGCTCCTTGGAGAGCGCCAGCCGTTCGGCGTCCTCGGTGGGGATCAGATCCAGAATCGTCTTCCCGACTATCTCCTCGCGCCGATACCCGAGCATGGCGCAGCCGGCGCTGTTGACGTCGGTGTAACGGCCGTCGCGGTCAGCCAGGAAGATCCCGTCCGCGGCCTGTTCCACGAGATCGCGGGTCTGCGCGCGGCTCCGCTCCAGCCCTTCGTGCGTGCGGTTGAGGGGCACCGCGGTGATGGTGAGCAGCACCAGGCTGGTCACGACGATGACGGCGGTCAGCCCGGCAAACAGCAGCGGCAGGTCTTCGAGGCTCAGCAAGGGCACGAGGCGCACGACGACCAGCCCCTGCACCACGGCAGCCCCCAGCACCGCCGCGAAGAGCCGCCGGAACAGGATGCCGCCTGGGCCGGCGGACGCCACCACCCGCATCAGCCCGGCTTCGGGCCGTTCGAGCAGCAGGCCCGCGGACGTCAGGAGCAGCCCCAGCGCCGTAGGCACCGCGACGCCGATGACCGGCGCACGCGGCAGTCGATAGAGCGGCCCCGCGCCGAACAGCTGCCCCAGCAGGGCCGCGAAGGCGACGAGCCCGGCGGAAACCAGGAGCCACTCCGACGGACGAGCGCGGGCGGTCGGGCGCGCGTCGAGGATCAGCCTGGCGCTGGCGAGCAGGGTGAGCGCCAGCGCCGTCGGCGGCGACGGGCGCCCGGGGAAGGGGCCGGCCTGGCTCGGCACCAGAAGCTGGTCGATGTGGAAATTCGCGTCGAGGGCGTACTCGAGGAGCGTGCTGACCCCGACGGCGAGGACCACGACCGCGGCCGCCAGGGAAACGGGTCGCCGAACGCGACCTGCGGGTTCCCGGTAGCTCAAAGCTCCGCTGAGGCCCATCAACACCAGAGCCACGGCCGTGTTCGGCATCATGGCAGGCTGATTGGCCAGGAACGTGGTCAAGGAGGCCCGCTGCGAGATCCAACCCAGGAGCCCGATGGCCCCCAGGCTCGCGCCTCCGATGCACAGCCACCGCCCGAGACGCACGAGGCCGCCTCTGCGCACGACAGCCGCGCGGTTGGCATCCTTCGATGCTGGCTGTCGTTGCGGCACGCTGTTCGAACATCGACCCGCGTTGGCCCCTTGCAAGCGCGATTCCGACGAACCTCGCGCGAGGATCGACGAAATCAGGGTTCGCCTTCAGCTACGGCCCAGGCCTGGGCCATATCAGGAGTGCAAGGTGGCGAGCCGGGCCACAGCTGACAGCTGAGCCGACATGAGCCTACGTCCAGGCCACTCAAGCTCTTCGAACAGGGGACCGATTTCGATCCCGGAGGGAACCAAGTGCGCAGCCGCAAAGTGCCGGCTGTGCCAGGTCGAGTCCCTCCAGTACCACATCGGAGGGGCATTGAAGCGGCTGGGCGTCGGAGTGCTGGTTGCGGTCATGGTTCTGTGGTCGGAAGGCGCGCGGGCGGATACGTTCGCCGCGGGGTCGCTCATCGTCCCGATGGACACGACCTATCAGGACAATGGGATGCTCAAAGCTTTCGGGCTGGTCTACGAGTTGCTGCGCAATGATGTTCCCGTCCAGTGGGTCATCCGGCGCGGAAAGGCGCATCTCGGTGTCGACTTCACCGCGTCGGCCGTCGACCACAAGACCCGGGCGCCCATCACCTCGTACGGGTACCGGGGCGGACCCTGGGTCATCAACGCGACCGACGCCGCCAGGGCGATTCCGATCATCGATGCCTGGCAGACAGCGAACCCGGCGGTGGTGGTGCACGAGGTTACCGCGCCCTTCACGGGGGACGTCGCACGGTACCTGGTCGCCGCTCCCACGATCGCGATGCACCAGGATGGGAACGAGCAGATCGCCCGTAGTTACCTGCAGGCCGCGGGGATACCCGATTCGACGCTCGATCCCACCTGGCCGGTGACCAGCCCGGACATGCTCACCCCGGCCGAAGTGGCGGGGCCGACGGCGACCAGCCACCACGAC
>Ga0207701_10001283_pt1 | contig 26561 bp, 29 predicted proteins | sample KBSSwiSSwithPhiX_FD_184294 | JGI IMG/M metagenome (GOLD analysis project Ga0207701, IMG submission 184294) | Switchgrass rhizosphere bulk soil microbial communities from Kellogg Biological Station, Michigan, USA, with PhiX - S5 (SPAdes) (version 2) | ecosystem: Environmental > Terrestrial >... | reverse complement strand
GCCCTGCACAAATCATTTCTCGGCTAAAGGAAATACTAGCCAAGCCTGATCCAGCGTTGGGTTATCACAATGGCGGACTGCGGTTTTGGTTAGGTTGGGCTCAAGATGTCGCTGGCGATCATGCCTCCGCCCAGGAGAGTTGGCGCCAAGCGCGCCGCGAACTAGAACATTTCCTCAAAGAACAGCCGGAAAATTATAATCTCATTGGAGACCTCGCGTTGACCAATATGGGCCTTGGCGACAAAGCGGCGGCGTTGGCTCTGTCGGAACGGGGGATAGCCGCGCTGCCGATTGAGAAAGACGTGGTAAACGGTGCCGGTCCGATCGAGACCCTCGCTCGGGTTGCGGCGCAGATGGGAGAGCCCGACCGCGCCATTGCCGCTTTACAGCAAGTGCTCTCGATACCGGGCACGGGCGCGCTGGAGAAATACATGCCCCTCACTCCTGCGCTGCTTCGACTCGATCCGATGTTCGATCCGCTTCGGAATGATCCGCGGTTTAAAAAACTCGTCGACTCACCCGGATCGAAGTAGGGGCTTCGGAATCTTGGGAACGTATCGGCGCAGGCGTTTGTCTGTGCCTTCTACCCCTGGCAGGCCTTGTTTGTCCTGAACCATGGCAAGGGTATTGTTACGCTCTTAAAGGATGAACGCTCAGGATACGTCCGCTGAGCTGAAGCCCGATCTCCCGCTTGAGATCGCACATCTCTTGTCAATCGACGTGGTCGGTTACTCGAAGTTGCTGGTAAATGAGCAGATTGAGCTGCTCCAAGAGCTGAATCAAATCGTCCGGAGCACCGAATGTTTTCGGGCCGCCGAAACAAAAGGTAAACTCGTCCGGGTGCCGACTGGCGATGGGATGACGCTCCTTTTCTTCCACAGTCCGGAAGAGCCAGCCCGATGTGCGCTCGAGATCAGCACAACATTACAAGAGCATCCGCATATCCAGCTGCGGATGGGAGTGCACAGCGGCCCAGTGAATCAAGTCACCGATGTTAACGAAAAGACAAACGTCGCGGGATCAGGGATCAACGTGGCGCAGCGCGTAATGGATTGCGGCGATGCCGGGCATATTCTTTTGTCCGGGCACATAGCGGAAGATTTGACCCAATACCGGGACTGGCAGCCGTATTTACACGATCTCGGCGAGTGTGAGGTAAAGCACGGGCTGAGGCTGCACCTGGTTAATCTTTACAAAGACAATCTCGGCAACCCGCATGTTCCGGACAAACTCAAGCGAAGAAGAAGATGGAAGCAGACGTCTGGTGTTAGCGTCCGTCCGGTCATTACGCCCCGTTGGCCCACGTACGTGCTTACCGCCGTTTTGCTCGTTTCAGCTGTGGCTTTGGCGATCAGTTTTTCAGTCTTTTACCGACGAGGCTCGCCGGCGGTTGCACGCTCCTTTTCGGGGAAAGCCGCCGCCGGAGGACTTGCTATTGCGGAAAAGAGTATCGCCGTTCTTCCATTCGAAAACCTGAGCGAAGAAAAGGCCAACGCTTACTTTGCCGAGGGCATTCAGGATGAAATTCTGACGCGCTTATCGAAGATCGCTGATCTGAAGGTTATCTCGCGCACCTCCACCCAGCATTATAAGAGCTCACCGACAAATCTGCCCGAGATCGCGCGGCAACTTGGCGTGGCCCACATTCTGGAGGGAAGCGTGCAGAACAGCGGCGATGCCGTGCGCGTTAACGTGCAGCTCATCAAAGCGGCCAATGATTCCCATGTGTGGGCCGATACATTTGATCGCAAACTGACCGACATCTTTTCGGTCGAGAGTGAAGTCGCCAGGGCCATCGCCGACCAGTTGCGAGCGCACATCACGGGTCAAGAAGAGCAAATCCTCGCTGCCAAACCAACAGACAATCCTGAGGCTTACGATGCTTACCTGCGTGGCTTGGCTTATACACTGAAAACTTACCCAACAAGCGCCAACGTCCTTGGCGCACAGAAATATCTTAGAGAAGCGGTGCGGTTGGATCCGAAGTTCGCGCTTGGTTGGGCGCTGCTGTCATATGTTGATGCGCGCGGCTACATCACACAGAGTGTTCAACCAACGGTTGCCCTGCGTGAAGAGGCGCGGCAGGCAGCCGAAACCGCGCTCACTCTTCAGCCCAACCTTGGCGAGGCCGTACTGGCTAAGGGAGCTTACCACTACTGGATTCTAAAAGATTACGACACCGCAGTGCGTTATTTTGAGCAAGCACGCCAGCTTCTCCCGAATAGCAGCCGGATTCCTGAATTGCTCGCTTATGTCGCACGGAGACGAGGCCAGTGGGACCGGAGCAAAGCCTACTTCAACGAAGCCGAGCGGCTCGACCCGCGCAATGTTAATCTCCTCACGCAGCAGGCGACTACCGATATCGCTCTTCGCCGTTTCCCGGAAGCTCTGCGAAAGCTTGATCAGATTCTCGATATCACGCCCGACGACGTCGACACCCTGGTGACAATGGCGACTATCGCACAGGCCGAGGGCGACCTACCGCGTGCCGCGGCGCTCCTCGCTCCGCTCCACCCGAGTGCCGATGACTCAGGGGCCGTGGAAACACAAGTTTACCAGGCAATCCTTGAACGCCGTCCTGCGCAAGCCATCTCTCGGTTAAAGGAGATACTAGCCAAGCCTGATCCAGCGTTGGGTTACATCAATGGCGACTTGCGCTTTTGGTTGGGTTGGGCGCAGGAAGTCGCCGGCGACCATGCCGACGCTCAGGAAAGTTGGCGACAGGCGCGCCGCGAACTGGAACCTTTCCTCAAAGAACAGCCGGACAATTATAGCCTCATTGTCGATCTCGCTCTGACCAATATGGGTCTGGGTGACAAGGCCGCCGCGTTGGCTCTGTCGGAACGGGCAATCGCCGTGAATCCGATCGAGAAAGACGCGATAGTTGGTCCCGTTCCGATCGAGATCCTCGCGCGCGTGGCCGCGCAGACGGGCGAGCACGAACGGGCGGTCGCGGCCTTAGAAAAACTGTTTTCGATACCGTACGCGGGCCAAATACCCCAAAACGTACCGCTTACTCCGGCGCTACTTCGGCTTGATCCCATGTTCGATCCGCTTCGGAACGATCCGCGCTTCCAAAAACTCGCCGCGTCGCCCGCGCCGAATTAGACCGCAGATCCGAACGAAACGAATGTTGCTCTAATTGGCAGCGCGATAAGCTTGCAGTGTACGACCTCTACCTGCGCGCCCAGGAATTCTTCGCAGACTCGTCGGACCCAATTCACGCCAGGGAAGAAGCTGCCCCGAGCGGCCCAACTGCTCGATGAGGCTGTCGGACGCGATCCGCACTTCATATAGGCTTGGTGTCTGTTGTCCAGGGGACATGGCGCTGCCTACTATTGCTCATTGCCAGGGTGATTCAGCCAAAGCACAAGCCGCGCGTATCGCCGCGCACAGAGAAGTCGGCCAATCTGGCGCAAATCTCGCCTGGACTCGAGAAAGATCGGGCAATCGAACAGATCGCAGCGGTGGAGCGCGTCCCGAACACGCTTGGCTATGGCCTTCTCAAACTGCACCCTTACTGGGACCCGCTGCGTGGCGATCCGCGTTTTGAGAAAATTGTCGCCTCGGTCGCACCGAAGTAGCAGGAAGACCGACTACGCGTGCCTTTTTTCTCCGGCGTGTGATGCCGCGAGAAATTGGAACGCCAGCAAGCTGAAGAACGCGGCGACACAAAGCCACGCAAACCAATCGCCCGTTCGCGCGTAAAAGGTTTGCTCGCGTGAAACGTTTACCTTTCCAGTGATTGATGCAAAGCGGTCCGGCACGGTCTCTGTTTCAGCGAGGATGCGACCGCGGTTGTCGCTTAGGGTTAACAATCCATTGCGCGCGGAGCGAGCCAGGGCGAAACCGTTTTCGACTGCGCGCAGGACGGCCATGCGCGCGTGCAGCCAACCATCCAGGTTGAAGTCCCAGGCTGGTACCAGCAGCAGATTTGCGCCTTCGGTTGCGTATTCGCGGCTGAGCTTGGGGAAATCCATGTCCTTGCAAATTTGCAATCCCCAATGTCCCGATGGCTCATCGAGAACGACTCGTTTGTCGCCGGGCTTTTCGGGCTCGACACCAGGCAGGAGATGATGCTTGTCGTAGTTCGCCTCTAATTTTCCGTCGGGCGAATACAGGCGGGAGGAATTGAAGGCGCCGGACGGCGTTTTTCGAACAAGGCCTAGGACAATCGCCGCGCCTGTCGAACTCGCAGCTGAAGAGTAGAGAGAATCCACTTCTGCCAATGCAGTCTCGCTGATACGTCCGATTTTTTCCGGTAAGACAACAACCTGTGTTCCAGCTGGAGTAATGCGGGGGATTTCGGCAGCATACTCGCCCAACAAGCTCAATGCTTGCTCTTCGGACCCAACATAAACGCTCATCGGCACGTCCTTGGCAAGGAGTGTGACTGCAACCGATTGCGCGGGAGGATTTGATTGCAATCGCCACTTCCCAAAAACAAACACTGCGCAAACGACGAACCCCACTCCGACAGCGAGCGCGCGACGTTGCCATCGTGTTCCCGCGCCGGTCAACAAAGCCGCCACGGCGCCCGCAAACAGAAACACAATGAAGCTGATTCCCCAAAGACCGGTGATCGCAGCGATCTGGATCACCGGGAGGCAATTCATTTGTGTGTAAGCGAGATTGCCCCAGGTGCTGTGAGGCGACGTAATCGCAGTAAGATATTCGTAGGTCACCCAGTAAACGGGCAAAGCAAGCGAGGCAAGGAATAGCGATCCGCGGCGAATGAAACCGCGCACGAACAGGACGCCCAGGCCAAAAACGACAGCTGGAACTACAAAGTATAGGATGGTGATTTGCGGTGGCAGTTCGATCTGATGCCGGACGTAATTCCATTGATTCATTTCGCCGATCACCCATGCGAACGTAGCCATCAGGAAAGCTGCGCCGCCGCGCAGTCGGGGCGAAATCGCGAGCACTGGAATCGGCGCCAACCAAAGCGCCCACCAAATTGGATGAAGCCCGGTGCCGAAATACGCGAACGCCGCCGATAAGATACCGGCCGCGGCGATGAGAAACGGTTTACCAGATCGCATTCGAAGTATTGGAAGTTGTGGTTGTCTCCGGGGGTTCTGCAAGACGCGAATTCGAAATATCAGAAGCGAGCTCGCCCCGATTTGCAAAAGATGTCATGCTCGCCGGAAGGCGATTCTCAGTTCCTTATCGAAGATGAGTGATAACATCAAAACGCGAGAATTTTCCATTAGCGATTACGACGCGGCGCTTGAGCTGTGGCAACGGGCTGAGGGTCTCGAGATTGCCGAGGGTGATGACAGAGAAGGCGTTTCCCACTTTCTCGCGCGGAACCCGGGACTGAGCCGAGTGGCGACCAATGGCTCTGCGATTGTTGGCGTTGCCTTGTGCGGTCACGACGGACGCCGCGGATATATTTACCATCTGGCGGTTGATCCTGCTTACCGAGCGCGCGGAGTTGGCAGACGTTTGATGGATGAATGCCTTGCAGGTTTGCGCCGGGCCGGTCTCAAACGAGCGCTTATCCTGGTAGCCCATGACAACCTGCGCGGCCGAAAATTCTGGCGTCGTCACGGCTGGGAGGAAGTGCCTGGCCCGATCGTCATGGGGATTGATCTCTAATCGTAGGTGTTAGGTCGCAATCGGGAATAAGGGGCAACTAGAAATCCACCAAACGTAAGACTCGCTCACGAACCAAAAAACCACCATACTATCTGTATGATCATGATGTTTCGCCCCGTCGCTGCTCTTCTCTTCGTGACAATCGCACTCTCAGTTTCCGCCGCTTCCTGGGATGACGATTCGCATTATGTCTCGTTAGGCCCGCGAAACGGTTATTACATTGTGCAACCTGATTCCAAGTTGTTCAGTCAGCTCGGTCTGTGGGAGGCGCCTATCATCGACACATCGGATCCGCTTCGTCACGGCTACGGAGCGGACGCGCTCGCTTTCCGGTTCAATCGAAACGGCGTCTTGATTGCGCCTCCTGCTTACATTGCGCAGGCGTTGCCTTACGATTTTTATATGCGCCGAATCGGCTCGCTGACTCGCGGTCGCGCGACTACGCAAGATGTGGAGGCGATGTTTGGCCGCAGTCATACTCGCGCCAATCGCCCTGATGGTTTTATGTGGTATTACGCGCTGCCGGTTTACAACCCCTTTGAGGAGCGGGGCGGCCGCCGTTGAGATGCGCACGCTGAACGATCGCGCCCAATGTCCGTGGAATCGCAGCATGCGAGCCGCAATTTTTCTGGCAACCCTTTTTGGCGCGGGCGTTTCAGCAATCGCGGGTACGTCGACCATCATCAGCCCTGATCGTCACCAGACGTTTGCCTACGGTGAAATGCTTTCGCATCAGCTTTATCTAGCACGCGCGGGCGGCGAACTGGCGGCGCGGATCACCTTTAGCAATATGCCTTATAATGGTGACGACGAACCTCGGACGGACGAATCGTTCGATTTTCGTTTCCCGGGGATCAAATTTGATGCGACACGACGGGCGTTTTTTGTCAGCGACCGGGGCGGTCAGACGATTCCTGTGGCGCGGTTTCGCAACGGTCCATTTTACAGTTGGGTTGATCTCGCGCCGGGCGCGAAAATCTATCTGCATAAAGAGAGCGGGCGCGTGACCGCCATTTTGACCGCAACCGATCGTCCGCGCGCGGGAAGTCAGTGGATCGAAACGGACAACAATTTGTCGCTGCAGAATGTTTTGATTGCGCTATTCGGCCAGCCTGCACCCGGTCTGCCGTAAGCACCGAGCGGAGTTCACAGCGCGAGATTTTTGCGGGCCAAGACTCCTAAGATCATAATCACAAACGTGTGAAGGTAGACGGTCAACATTTTCGAACAATCTGGCTTAAGCCGAACGATGAACGCGTGGTGCAACTAATCGACCAGCGTTTCTTGCCGCATCGTTTCGTAATCGAAGAAGTCCGCACCGTCGAGCAGATGGCGACGGCGATTCGCGAAATGCATGTTCGCGGGGCGGGATTGATCGGTGCGACCGCGGGATACGGAATGTATCTGGCGACGATCGAGGCCGCGGCGAATCCCGCAATCGCGGGGATCGATGAGCAGCTAGCCTACACGGCGGCACAACTCAAGGCAACCAGGCCGACGGCGGTCAATCTTTCCTGGGCTGTTGAGCGCCAGTTAAAAAATATCGCCGAAGGGAAAGATGCTACGGAGAAGATTGCTATTGCTCTGCGCACAGCCAGATCGATCGCGGACGAAGATGCAGAGTACTGCAGAATGATCGGGCAACACGGATTGGAGCTCATTCGGAAGATCGCGGAACAAAAAGCAGGAGAACGGGTGAATGTGCTCACCCATTGCAACGCGGGATGGCTCGCGTTTGTTGACTACGGTTCTGCGACTGCGCCGATTTATGCCGCGCACGATGGCGGATTGCCGGTTCACGTGTGGGTTGCTGAGACCCGACCTAGAAACCAGGGTTCCAAACTCACCGCCTGGGAGCTGAGCGAGCATGGAGTGCCGCATACGATTATCGCAGACAGTGCCGCGGGACACTTGATGCAACGTGGCACAGTAGATTTGGTGATTGTTGGAACCGATCGCACTACGTTTACAGGAGATGTTGCGAACAAAATCGGCACATATCTGAAGGCGTTAGCAGCGAAGGATAACGGCGTTCCGTTTTACGTGGCGCTGCCTTCCTCTTCATTCGATTGGGAATTGCGCGATGGGTTGAAAGAGATCCCGATCGAGGAGCGTAGCCCAGACGAAGTAAAGCAAGCCGATGGCTGCTACGAGGGACAACAGATCGAAGTCCGCGTCGCGCCGGAGGGAAGTCCCGCTGCAAATTATGGTTTCGACGTTACGCCGGCACATTTGGTAACCGGATTGATTACCGAGCGGGGCGTGTGTAAAGCGACCGAGAAAAGCATCCGCGCGCTCTTTCCAGACCAGGCGCCGTGAGCGAATACATAAAGTTTTCGTGCGAACGCGTCGCTGGCGAGATTACTTCGCTTGGCGGACTTGCCGAATTAAATGCGCCGGCTCCATTCGCAGCCCAGCGGTCGCGCGCTGCCAAGCAATGCCGTTCCGTTGACAGCAATTTGCGTGGACGTACGCTGAAAGGGATGCGGGCAAAGTGTTCGGACTCGAATGAGAAAACAGGTATGGCGCGCCGAACATTCCTAGGCACAGCGCTTCTAACCGGCGGCGTGCTTCTTGCGAGAGGGTCGGATGTAATCTTCGGAGCTGAGTCGTCAGGATCATCGAACGTCGCTACGAATCCCACATGGAAGTTGGGCGGCGACTTAACAGTCAACCGACTCGGTTTTGGAGCGATGCGCGTCACCGGTGAAGGGATTTGGGGTTGGCCGCCTGATCGCGGGAATGCACTCAAGGTTTTGAAACGCGCGGTCGAGCTGGGTGTGAACTTGATCGATACAGCGGATGCCTACGGTCCGGAAACGAGCGAACTGCTGATCGCAGAAGCACTTTATCCTTATCCCAATGGCCTGGTCATCGCGACGAAGGGCGGCTTAACTCGACCAGGACCGGGCGAGTGGGTGCCAGATGGAAGGCCCGAACATCTTAAACAAGCTGTCGATGGCAGTCTGAAACGACTGCGCCTGGAGCGAATCGACTTGTATCAACTGCACACAATCGATCCCAAAGTTTCCATGGAAGAATCGCTCGGCGCCATCAAGGAGATGAAGGATGCCGGGAAGATTCGGCACGTCGGATTATCGAATGTGGAGCCGGACGAAATCGAGCGGGCGCGCAAAATTGTTCCCATTGTTAGTGTGCAGAACCGTTACAACATCGAAGACCGCAAGTCGGAAAATGCTCTGGTCTATTGCGAAAAGAATAACCTTGGATTTTTGCCATGGTTCCCAATTGGAGGAACCCGCGGGTTGAAACCCGAAAACGCGCTGAGTGCAGCGGCAAAAGCTCATGGCGTGAGCGTCTTTCAAGTCGCTCTGGCCTGGCTGCTGGAACGATCACCTGTGATGCTGCCGATTCCCGGGACATCGTCCGTAGCGCACCTGGAAGAAAATGTTGCTGCAGCGAAGCTAAAACTAGCTCCGGAAGAATTGAAAGCGATTAATGCCTTGGCGAGTTAACGGGAATCGTAGCTGACCCCCCTTATCGGGATTGCGGGTTACTGGTGATCTGCCCGCCCGGGCAAATTACTGATACCGTCACGACTGGTCGCTGAAGCGAAACACCAATATGCGACTCTCGCGTCAGTTCGAAAAAGCATTGACTTACGCCACACGAATTCACGGCGGGCGGCTCCGGAAAAAAACAAGGATTCCCTACATCGCGCATATCATCGGCGTCGCTGCGATCGCGATGGAATACGGCGCGAACGAAACCGAAGCGATCGCCGCGCTATTGCACGACGCCGTGGAGGATTGTGGCGGCACGAAACGATTGCGCGATATCGAGCGAAAATTTGGTAAAAAAGTCGCGAGAATCGTGGACGGCTGCACCGACACAGACCGAACGCCAAAACCTCCGTGGCTGGAACGAAAGAAGGCCTACGTGGCTCACGTTCGGCACGCGCCGATGCCGACGAAACTCGTGTCAGCTTCAGACAAATTGCACAACGTCCGCGCGATCCTAATGGATTACCGCAAGGAAAGAGAAAGACTCTGGTCTCGATTCAATGGCGGGAAACAAGGCGCTCTTTGGTACTATCGTGCGCTCGTGAAGGCTTTTACCGGTAAACGTATTGAACCGTTAGTCCAGGAGCTCAATCGCACTCTGACTCAGCTTGAATTTCTGTCGAATTATGGAGCGCAAGTGAAACAGCCACCGGCGCCAAATGAAGCGGCTAGGCACGGTTAGAAACCATCTGACAAACGCCCGCTGTTGTAGGCACGGCGGTGTGTCGCCGTGCTGTGATGAGTAACCGCTAACGCGCCTCGACACAGCGAGGCGGCTACAACATTGTGAGATGGCTAATGGCGTCTAAAAATAGAGGACTTCACCCTAATTGTCCCGTTCCTTTTGCTGTGCATGCCAGTTAACATTCCAGCTGCCGCGGCCTCCGACGAGATGCGCGTCACGTTACTGGGTACGGGTCGGAATCCCAGATCTATGGCTTTCAGGATGGTTTTGGGGGCGAACCAAACCGCTTCCAATATGGGGCCCGGCAGGGACTCGCAGCATGGCGGAGCTCCTTGTTCAGGCATTCGGTTTTGATATCCGTATTCGTCAGGCTCCCCCCGATCCGCTCCCAGCCAAAAGCGTCGAAATCGATGCGAAAGAAATCGAGCAGGGAGAAATTTATAACGATGGTTTACAGCGAGTCTCCGCATTCCTGGTCGATCATGGAACTGTGAAACCAGCGTTTGGATATCGCGTCGATTGTGGAGGTCACTCCGTGGTCATTTCCGGAGATACGAAATTTTGCCAGAACCTCGTGGACTTCGCGAGAGGCGCAGACTGCGTGATTCATGCTGCCTGGAGCGCTGCCTGGAAGAACTCCACGCCGCCGTCGAAACGTTCAATTGCTTCTGCCGAAGATGCGGGCCGGGTCTTCGCGATGGTGAAACCGAAGCTGGGTGTCGTTTATCACTACAAGGATGAAGAAGGGCTATCCGAGGCAGTACGCAAAGAATACGACGGTCCGTTCGTCATCGGCAGGGACCTGATGGTAATCAATATTGGCAAGACCGTCACTTGGGACGGAAAATCCTCCGCTGCTAGTACACCTGATGGCGATCACTCGAGACGTTGACGAAAGCCGCTAGCCAAAGATGAGCCTCAAGCGTAGGATGGCGACATGAAATCAAAATATAACTCCGCAGGCAGGTTATTCCTGATCCTTACTTTCATTTGTGCGGTTTCGATTGGAACTGCTGAGGCCCAACGGGGCGGGCATTTGATCGTTTCCAGGTCGCCGAACTTTGGATGGAATGTGGCTTTCAATCTTGAGATCGACGGCAGGCCCGTCGCGACCCTCGTACAGGGTCGCCAGTATCACGCATGGTTGCCAGCTGGGCCGCATGTCTTAACCGCACGCAAGTTACCACGCACAGGGTTAAGCGGGCCCACTTCGACAACAGTGAACGTCCAGCCGGGGGGGACCTATCTATATACTGCGAACTGGGATTCGGATTTCGTTTATCTGCGCGCATCCGGAGTGTGCTTGACCCCTGGAGCGCTGTGGCAAATGGGCTGGCCGGGAACGCCTTACTGCGCCTGGACAGCCTCCGAGAAATTCACAGGTCGATGAACGCCGCTCGCCAAAAAACGAGTCCGGAGCGTAGCGTCAGGCGATGAATTCAAGATTTACCTCCGCCACCGGACTTCTACTGATTCTTGTTTTTGTTTACGCAGTCTCGATCGGAACCGCCGCCCAATCGGGTGGGCGTTTGATCGTTTTGCGCACCGCGAACTTTGGATGGAACATAGGTCTCAATCTTAAGATCGATGGCAGAACGGTCGCCAACGTTGTGCAGGGACGACGCTACGATCACGTTCTGACGGCGGGGCGTCATGTATTGACTGTGTCGGCCGCGCCAAACTCATACTACTCAGAGCCGACGTCGACTGTGCTGAACGTCCACTCCGGGCGAACATACGTATTCACGGGAGCATGGGATGGCTCGAATCGTGTTGTTCTCATCCCGTCAGCCTTTCCTCCAGGGCAATCGTACTAACTTGAGATTCCGGTCTTCAATCTCGTTACTGAGCGGACGGCCGCGCCGAAGCGTCGGCGACAGATGATCTTTGAGAGCCCCTCGCAGCTCACCTCGAGAGGAGGGGCCGCGTGTCAGGGAGTCGGTGTAGGCGAAGGAGTGGCACCGGGCGTAGCAGTACCGCCAGGAGTGGGACTAACAATAGGTATGGGGGTGGGAGTGGGGGTTGCTTCCTCGATGCCATTGGGCTCTTTTTTGTAGGTGATGACAAGCGTGGCCCCCGCTACCGGGGCAACGCTCACGTCAGCCGGACCTGCAATGATGATCTGGTTACTGATTTCCGGGAAATTCTGCGAATTGATCCCGGTACTAAGATCGATTCGCGTTGCGGTGAGAACATTCGCGACACCACCATCATCCCCGCTCAGGTTCACACGGACGACACCGCGCTCTGTGCCTCCTTCCTGAGTAAAATTTGTAATCTTGAGGAAGCGATCGTCAGGGACCGGGATTGTCAGCGGCGAAGTCGCAATGACTTTGCTCCTGAATCCACCCGCAAAAACAAAGCCAACATTTAGGAGAAAGAAAGCAACCAACCACCGGCTGAGATGCATTTTGATCGTCATAAGCGCGGCCGCCGCATGGGCAAATTAGTTTCGAACGTCGTCACGTCAACGGTCGGAATCTATGAACCTCGATTGACCATGTACAAATCACAGCTCGGCAAAAGCGTCTGAACTGCGCACTCGAAACTCCGAAGCGTTTCAGCAGAAGCTATTTGATTTTCGCCAGAATTTTTTCCATCTCGTTTCGGCGAAAAGCGCGCATGGTATGACTCTTTACGCTGCCGAGTGAGCCAATCTTAAGCGCGAACGCGCTCATGGTCTCGTCATCGGGCGCTTCGAGAACGACGACAACGTCGTAAGCGCCCATCGTCCAGAATGGCTCCACGATCTTCATCCCCATTTTCTCGGCCTCAGCCATCGCGGCGTCGTGCCGTTTGACCGTGTCCTTGATGTTGTGAATACCCTGGTCCGTAAACTGAATCAGGGCGATATAAGTAGCCATAATTTTTCTCCCCTCGTTTGGTTGGATCCGAAAATATTCCAGATCGCCGCGGACGCAAAAAATTCGGCCGCCAGCTTCCCGGTGGCCTGTCAGAAATGAAAATAACACGGTGGTGGCTCGTAATGTCGGTTCTATGTCCTACCAGGTACTTCGAACGATGAGATACCATGGGCCCGGACGAGCAATGAATCCGAAGCGAATTGGTTTTCTCGGTTTTGAGGGCGTCGCTGCATCGGAGCTGACGCGCGCCGCGGACGTTCTTGCAGCTGCGACTCTCGATGGCGGCTATGGGAATCGGATTTCATGTTACCACGTCTGCACGATTGGCTTCACTTCCGAATGTTTTCACGCTGAATCAGGGATCGGGTTCTGGCCAGATCGCACGCTCGAAACGGTGTCCAATCTGGACACGATCGTGATTCCAGGCGGTGAGGGACTCCGACAATCTTCAGTTAGTGAAAGGATTGCCGATTGGATTCTTGCGCGCGCAGGCGAAACTCGCCGCGTCGCCGTCATCGGCGGTGGAATTTATGGTGTCGCGCCAACCGGATTACTCGATGGCCGTGAAGTCACCACTCACTGGCGTTATGCAAGCGACGTAGCACGATGTTTCCCAAACCTGCGCGTTGATCCCAGAAGGCACCTCGTTAAGGATGGTGCCTTTTACACGTCTTCCGGTGCCAGCGCAGCTATCGATCTTTCGCTTGCTCTGATCGAACAAGACTATGGCCGCCATGTAGCATCAGTGGCTGCCCAGGAGTTTGTCAGCGCGCCGATGAACGGCAATGGCCAACATAAATTGCCCAACCCGCTCGTGTTTGACAGTCAACCGGCTGATCGGTTTGCAGAACTCATCCCGTGGATGATGCGAAATTTACACGAAGACCTCTCAGTCAATACGCTGGCGTGCAAAGCGTGCATGTCTCCGAGTCATTTTAATCGGGCGTTCAAAAGTGTGTTCGGTAGTGCGCCGGCGGAGTTTGTGGAGAATCTGCGCATCAACGAAGCAAAGCGTCGCCTGGCCATTCCGAAACGAACTCTGGAGATCGTCGCTGCCTCTGTTGGCTTTTCGGATGCGCAAACATTCCAGCGCGCATTTGAACGGAGACTTGGAGCGAAGCCGCGCAGCTACCTGAAAAACTTCAATCCACGTTCGATGGCGGCTTCGGCCAATGGAGAAGCGGCCTTGCCACGGATGGGAAGAGCGTCTGGCACACCAGAAGCAGTAGCGGCCCCAACTCAAGGTTAAACTCGCTTTCCCTTCAGGGCGGACGCGAGTTTAACAAGGCTTTCTCGAATCTGCGCTGGCGTCCAGGCCGCAAAACCAAACACGAACGCCGCCTTTAGCTTCGCCTCGATACAAAAAAACGAAAGCGGCGACGGTCTTACTCCAATATCTACTGTGATACGCCTGATCATCGGAAAATCTTCCTCCCGCTTCAGCCAGGCAACGATGTTCAATCCGGCCTCCGGAACCTGCAAGGTGAAACGATCCCCCAGCAACTTGTTGAACTGTTCGATGAAAAAATCTCGTCGCTCCGAATATATTTTCCGCATCCGTTTGATGTGACTGAGAAAAAATCCCTCGGTGATAAATCGCGCCAGCGTCGCCTGGTCGACCGGAGACGAGTGTTGATCCATCGCGCTGCGGATTTTGATGAACGAATCGACCAGGGGTTCCGGCGCAACGATGTAGCCCAGACGCAAAGAGGGACAAAGGATCTTGCTCATCGTTCCCGCGTAAATCACGCGGCCGGAATGATCGATTCCCTGCAACGAAGGGAGCGGCGGCCCGGTGAATCGGAATTCGGCGTCGTAATCGTCTTCGAAGACAAACGCGTTATGCGCGCGAGCGAAATCGAGCAAGGCCGTCCTGCGCCGGAAACTCATTGTCACTCCGAGAGGAAACTCATGCGAGGGAGTTATGTAGATGAGTTTTGGAAAAGGTTCTTTTGAAGATCGCGTAATCACGATTCCCTCATCGTCGAGCGGCTTTGGAATTATCCTGGCGTCGGCCAGAGTAAGAACTCTTCGGGTCTGCTGATAACACGGATCTTCAACCCACGCAGGATCCCCCGGATTTAGCAATGCCGTTGCGCTAATCAACATGGCTTGCTGCATTCCGCCCACAATCACGATCTGCTCGGGATCACAGCGCGCTGCTCTGAAATCACACAAATAAGCCGCAAGCGCGTTGCGCAAATCGGCGTCGCCGCGATTCGACGCATATCGCAACAGGTGGGCTCCCTTCTTCGCGAGAACCTGTGCTCTAAGCCGCTCCCACACTCCGATGGGAAATTCATCGACCGCCGGAATGCTCGGGACAAGCGAAATGCCCGCGCCGGCGCCTGTCGCCCCGAGATCAAACTGTTTTCCCGCACGCTGATCCGGAATTGCTTTCACCCGGTCAGAAATGCGAATGCGAGACTCAGCCGCCGGATGACTTTCCGCTCCGCCGCCGCGGATTCGTCCGGTAGCGAACTTGTCCGCGCTCAGAAAGCTCTCAGGGAGAGGGTATGCTACAAACGTCCCTGATTTCGCCTTTGAACGAAGATACCCTTCAGCGTGAAGTTTCGAGAACGCAAGGTTGACGGTCAGCCTGGAGATTCCCAAATCGGCAGCGAGCGCGCGTGAGGATGGAAGCCGGGAAGCGCCATCGATAAAGCTGCCTGATCGTAGCTCATCACGGATCTGACGATAAAGCTGCTGGTGAAGCGGTTCGGCGGATGCGCGATCAAGTCGAATCATCTCGAATGCGATGATCGAACGCCGCCGTCTTTTCTCTAGAAGCGATTTCTTGTTGGACATGCGACTTATTTGTAGTGCCTAAGAAATCCCCGCCTTTTGGAGTGACGACGCGAGTTTCATCAGACTTTCTCGAATCTGTGTCGGAGTCCAACCGGCGAAACCGAAGACGAACGCCGGCTTGGGCGTGGCTCGAATGCAGTAAAATGACAGCGGCGAAGGCTTGACTCCAATCTGGAGAGTCACGCGGTTAATCGTTGTGAAGTCTTCCTCGCGTTTCAGCCACGCGAGCATATTCAATCCGCCCTCCGGAACCTGCAAAGTGAAACGATCACCCAGCAACTCATTGAATTGTTTGATAAAGACCCTTCTCCTCTCAGCGTAGATTTTTCGCATTCGTTTGAGGTGACTGAGGAAAAATCCTTCGGTGATAAAACGCGCCAGGGTCGCCTGATCAATTGCGGAGGAGTGTTGGTCCATTGTGCTGCGGATTTTCACCAACACATCGATCAACGCCTCTGGCGCAACGACGTAGCCCAGTCGCAAGGAAGGATAGAGAATTTTACTCATAGTCCCGGCGTAAATGACCCGTCCGAAATCGTCGATTCCCTGCAGGCAAGGGAGCGGCGGTCCGGTAAAGCGGAACTCCGCGTAAAAGTCGTCTTCAAAGACAAATGCACCGTGCGCCCGCGCAAAATCGAGCAGGGACGTTCTGCGCTCGAAACTCATGGTCACGCCCAGCGGATATTGATGCGAAGGCGTTACGTGGATAATTTTTGGCTGCTTTTCCTTTGGCGCTCGCGCGATCACAATTCCTTCTTGGTCCAACCGCTTCGGAACCACTTTGGCGCCTGCCAAAATAAAGACTCTGCGCGCCTGGTGAAAACCGGGATCTTCAATCCACACAGGTTCGCCCGGATCCAGGAGCGCCATGGCGCTGATTAGCATCGCCTGCTGCATGCCTCCGACGATCAGGATTTGATCCGGATGACAGCGAGCGCCTCGAAAATCACAGAGGTACGTGGCAATGGCTTTTCGCAGGTCCGCGTCGCCACGACTCGATGCATGCCGCAGCAGATGAGTACCCTTTTGTGCAAGCACGCGGGATCGGAGCCGTTCCCAAATATCGATGGGAAATTCATCGACTGCCGGGAGTCCGGGAACCAGGGAAATGCCCACGCCGGCGCCCAGAGCGCCGAGATCAAACTGCGTCCCCGCCCGTTGATCTGGAATCGCTCTTGCCCGGCCGGAGGTGCGAGCTCCACGCTCGGCCAGCCGATACGTTTTTAGTCCACCACGGCGGATTCCTCCCGCCGTACGTCGGGCGAATTTGTCAGCAGTCAGGAAACTTTCAGGGAGCGGATTCGCCACAAACGTTCCGGACCCGGCCTTCGAGCGGAGATAGCCTTCTGCATGAAGCTTTGAGAACGCGAGATTAACCGTCAATCTTGAGATTCCAAGGTCAGTAGCCAAAGCTCGAGAGGAGGGAAGCCGGGACGCGGCATCGGCAAAGGTGCCCGATTTCAACTCGTCGCGAATTTGGCGATAGAGTTGCTCGTGCAATGGTTCGGCCGCGCTCCGGTCGAGGCGGATCATTTCGAACGCGATGACTGAACGTCGTCGCCGTTTCTTTAGAAGCGATTGGCCCCTGGACATGCCGATTTGCCGCCGGTTGTGCGATTCCCTTCAATTTGCATGCGTATTCCAAAGCGCAACTGGCATTATCGTCTTCTCTCAAGTGGACATTGCTACATCAGGCGGTACCGAAAGGTTGATGTACTATGTGGAATGTCCGTGGTTCGTCATTGGCCAACTGTAAATCCAGGCCGCTGGTTCTACTTTCGCCGCTGATCTTCCTGTTGGGCATGGCAATTTGTCCGCAGGCGCACAGTGGCCAGGCAAACGTTGCCTATTTCGCAGGCGGTTGTTTTTGGTGCACCGAAGCAATCTTCGAAGAAGCGCCGGGCGTGACGTCGGTCACGTCGGGCTACATGCAGGGCGCCGAGACTATTCAGGTCACGTTCGATCCCGCGAAAACCAGCTATGACAAACTGCTCATCCTATTCTGGGAGGCTCATGATCCGACCCAGGTCGATCGCCAGGGCCCCGACGTGGGAAAGAAGTACCGGTCTGCAATCTTTTACGTGAACGATCACCAGCGCGACGCCGCGCAAAAATTAAAGCCGCAGGTGCAAAAGTTTTACTCGAAACCGATCGCAACTGAAATCACTCAGGCGGGATCGTTTCGGACCGCGTCTGAAAATCATCAAAACTTCTGCCGAAAAAACCCGAACAATCCGTACGTCCAACAAATCATAGAGCCGAAGCTCAAGAAACTCGGTCTGAAGAAACCTTAAACCGATGCGCGATACGTAAGCGCTGCCAACGAATGAAATCTTTGCCATTGTTTCTGCTCTTTATTTTGCCCGTCAACCTCGCTCTGGCAGAAGATGCACAGGTCGCTCGAATCCGGCGCCAGATCGAGTCCACTCCGATGGCGCAAAAAGTGACATTGAGTGATGACCAATGGCGAAAGATCCTGGGTCCAGGCCAATTTCAAGTCCTGCGCGAAGCCAAAACAGAGGCGCCATATAAGAACGCGTATTGGAACAATCACGAAAAGGGAATTTATCTCTGTGCCGCGTGCGGAAATAAGTTGTTCAGTTCCGATACGAAGTTTGAATCGCGAACCGGGTGGCCCAGTTTCTATGCGCCGCTGGCCAAGGACAAAATAACGGAAACTATCGATACCAGTCATGGGATGACACGTGACGAGGTAAAATGCGCGCGCTGCGGATCGCATCTTGGGCACTTGTTCAATGACGGTCCGGCTCCAACATATCTCCGCTACTGTTTGAACTCGGTCGCGCTCAAATTTGTAAGGTAACAAAGGACTGTTAGGAGCTTGTCGTCACTGCAATGAAAATAAGCTCGAACTTTTGTCAGGACCGAGGATCAGCGCTCGGAAACGCTTGGCCGAGGTGCAAACGGTGATGACGACTGGCAGCTCGAATGATCGCTTTAGAACTGACGCCGTCCGCACCTTCAGCGTTGCAGATAGATCGCCGCGAATTCATGCGCCTTGCTACAACTTTCGCAGCGGCACTGACGATGGGCTGTGACGTTGTACGGGCGAAGTCTATACCTATGAAAACTGCAATAAAAATTACCTGCTTTATCCGATACGAAATCGATCCGTACCAGCGGGAAGCTTTTAAAGAGTACGCAGAAAACTGGGGGCCCATCATCCCCCGGTGTGGCGGGCATCTCGTAGGCTACTTCCTGCCTTACGAGGGCACGAACAACGTGGCATGGGGACTGATTGCTTTCGATAGCCTTGCATCGTACGAAGATTACCGAAAGAAACTGAAGATCGATCCTGAGGCGCGCAAGAACATCGAGACAGCGGTAGCCAAGCGCATCATCCTTCGCGAGGAGCGCACCTTCGTGGAAGTAGTTGACGACACATTCAATGTGGCCGCTGCCCCCGGAGAAGCCAAGTGACGCGCACACTGATTCTTCCCGGACTTCATGACTCCGATGCCGGGCATTGGCAAAGTCGGTGGGAAGCCCGAGACAGGACGCTGCGTAGAGTAATTCAAGACAATTGGGAAACGCCGCACTGCGCCGATTGGATCGCGAGGCTCGATCAAGTGGTCGCGTTCACGGGGCCGGATACAGTGCTTGTGGCGCACAGCGCGGGGTGCGCGCTGGTTGCGCATTGGGCCGTAGGCGACTCCTCAAGGCCGATTCGAGGAGCGCTCCTCGTTGCACCCAGCGATCCCGACGCCCCGAGGTTTCCATCCGGGCCGAGAGGTTTTAGGCCGATTCCACTGCTTCGGCTCCGATTCCGAAGTATTGTGGTTGCCAGTTCGAACGATCCGTACGTCACGCTTTCTCGTGCGAAAACATTCGCGAAGAGATGGGGCAGCCAGTTCGTGATGATCGGTGAAGCGGGACACATCAATGGTAGCAGCGGCCTCGGTAACTGGCCTCAAGGTCTCGCACTCCTAAACACTCTTCGCAAAACTCCGAATAAAAGTGAGCCACTCCAAGCCACTGTTTTGAGATAAGAGCCCAATGAAAACCGACTCATCGTTATTGCCGGATTTTTGTACGAGCGCGGAAGTGAAACATCGACTGGAACGGCCCACGTGCCGAAACCGACGGAAAACAGATCGTAGGATAACCTAGTGAACGCGCCCAAATATCATCTCTTATTGTGGATCCTGATCTCCGCTCTGCTTCCCCTTGAGGGAATCGGTCAACAGAGCTCGAACACAGCGAAAACAAACGCTCCACAACTTCCCACGAAACGAGATGGGCAACACGATTTTGACTTTGAAATAGGCACCTGGGAAACTCACCTGTGGGATCTCCGGAATCCTTTAACCGACTCCACCGAATGGGTCGAATCTAAAGGGATCGTGGTTGTCCGGAAAGTTTGGGGTGGTCGTGCCAACCTAGTGGAGCTGGTAGCCGAAGGCCCGGCAGGTCCCTTCGAGTTTCTAAACCTGCGTCTTTACAATCCCCAAACTCACCAATGGAGCGATTATTTTGCCACCAGCAAGGACGGCACCTTCTTCAAGCCCATGATCGGCGAGTTTAAGAATGGACGCGGCGAATTCGTGTTCCAAGAAAAGCTGAAAGGTCGCGCCATGTTTTTTCGATCTGTCATATCGGATATCATCCCGGATTCGTGTCGCTTCGAAGACGCATTCTCAGACGATGGGAGCAAAACCTGGAAAGTGAAGGGAATCGCCATAGACACGCGGGTGAAAGATGAATCTTCACAGCAGAATTCTGACCTATCCAAACCCACTCATAAAAATGCTTCGGCGGAACATGATGGACAACACGATTTTGATTTCGAGATAGGCACTTGGAAAACTCATCTGTGGCGCCTTGTAGATCCCTTAACCAGCTCCACGAAGTGGGTCGAATATGAAGGCACTAGCGTCGTCCGAAAAATTTGGAATGGTCGCGCAAACCTGGTTGAGCTCGAGGTCGACGGGCCAACCGGTCATATCGAGGGTTTGAACCTGCGTCTTTACAATCCCCAAGCTCGCCAGTGGAGTCTGAATTTCGCCAACAGCAAAGGTGGCACGCTAAGTCCACCCACGATTGGCGAGTTCAAGAATGGCCGTGGCGAGTTTTTCTCGCAGGACACTCTGAACGAGCGGGCCATCCTTGTTCGATTTGTCATATCGGACATCACTCTGGATTCGTGCCGTTTTGAACAGGCATTCTCAGACGATGGGGGTAAGACTTGGGAAGTGAATTGGATCGCGATAGACACGCGCGTGGAAGATGAAACGGACAAAGCGCACTGAATTTCGTCGCCTGCCAACCCGAGGCTCGCACGACGCGGACACGATTAATGCGATTTTAGATGCGGGCTTTCTCGCTCACGTCGGATTCTGTGTTGATGGCCAGCCGTGTGTTATTCCGACCTTGTATGGCAGGGATGGAGAAAAACTTTACCTGCATGGCTCGGCTGCGAGCCGCCTGCTTGGGACACTCGAAACCGGTGTCCTCGGCTGCATAACCGTGACTCTTGTGGATGGCCTGGTTCTGGCGCGGTCGGCCTTCCATCATTCCATGAACTACCGGTCGGTTGTAGCGTTCGGCACTGCGCATAAAATCCATGACCCGGCTCAAAAAACGCGCGCTTTGCGCGTAATTTCCGAACATTTGATCGCGGGCCGTTGGGATGATGTGCGCAGCCCGACCGCAAAGGAGTTGAAGGCAACCTCGGTGCTAGAGTTCTCCATTGAAGAAGCCTCTGCAAAGATTCGAAACGGCCCGCCTCTCGACGATGAAGAGGATTATAGTCTGTCAGTTTGGGCCGGTATCCTTCCTCTGACCTTGGAGGCGAAACCGCCCGTACGCGATTCTCGACTTACCGATGGTATCAAACTGCCAGAGTACGTCTTGCGATCGCGGCATCACGAGCCCGAATCAGCGCCACTAGCATGAAAAAATTCTGCGTCGCGTTCATTGCCACCGCATTGGTCCTAACGTATTCAGCGAACTGACCATGGAATTTCAATGCGCCTTGTAAGCTGAGACTCCGAGCCCACAAGGACGTTTTTCACTCGGTCGAAGCATCAACTAAAAATCACCAGCAAAAAGACTAACCGAATCAACAACTGAAAGGACAACAATTATGTCAACCACCACTACTAATACGATCCAGCTTCATCGCGTGCTCCGCGCCGCGCCTGAGAAAATCTATCGTGCATTCCTTGATGCGGATGCGATGGCCAAGTGGCTTCCACCGAATGGATTCACCGGAAAAGTTCACCAGATGGACGCAAAGGTCGGCGGCGCGTACAAGATGTCGTTCACTAATTTCACTACCGGCAAAAGTCATTCCTTCGGCGGAACGTATGTCGAGCTAAAGCCAGATGAGCGCATTCGCTACACAGACAAATTCGATGACCCGAACCTGCCCGGAGAAATGCAGACGACCGTTACGCTCAAGAAAGTATCCTGCGGGACGGAGTTGAACGTTGTGCAGGAAGGCGTACCCGGCGTCATACCAGCGGAGGCGTGCTACCTCGGATGGCAGGAATCGCTGACCCTGCTATCGAAACTCGTTGAGGCTGAGATTCCCGATTGACCGAGGCTCGAACAAGTCTCCGACCGCTCCGCAAGCATCGGATTCGTACAGCATTGAACAACGAATTAGTCTGATCTCTTCCCCGCAAGGATTGAAGCACCGAACACGGGGCGCCACTGCATCGCAATTTCCCATGTCCTTCCAAGCATATCTCGACAATATCCAGGCCAAGACCGGCAAGTCTGCGGACGACTTCAAGCAGCTCGCCGAGAGAAAAGGCTTCATAGAACGCGGCAAGCTCAAACCCACGGTCAAAGCCGGCCAGATCGTCGCGTGGCTGAAAGACGAGTTTGCCCTGGGCCACGGTCACGCGATGGCCATCTACGCCGCTTTCAAGGGTAAGCAAAAATGAGCGTATACGGGAAGATCAATTTTTTGTGACCAAACAGGATCGAAAACGGTTCACGCCCTGAAAGCGATCGCCCCGGCCTGGAAGATCAGGTCAGGGCACCGAGAAAGAATCATATGCACACAGTAAAATGGAATTTTGTGCGCGCCTACGCAACCATGATGACGACGATCATGGCCGCATCGTCGGTTGCGCAGACAGCACCTTACGATTCGGCAAAGCCGCTCGCACGCGCGACGTTGTTTGCGCCTGGCATTATTTCAACCGGCGACTACGAATCGCACCCGACGTTCACGCCCGAGGGCCACGAGATGTATTTTCTGAAGATGGCGCCAGATTTCTCGCGGTGGACCATCTTCGTTTCGCGCTACAAGGACGGACGTTGGTCGCGGCCGGAGGTCGCGCCGTTCTCCGGCCAATATCAGGACGCAGATCCCTACATCACCGCTGATGGAAAACACTTTTACTTCATTTCCGATCGCCCCGTAGAAGCGAGCGGAGAACGGCAGTCGCATCACGACATCTGGGTCATGGACAAGACAGACTCAGGCTGGAGCGTGCCGCGTCACCTGCCCGTCCCTATCAACAGCGATACGGACGAGTTTTATCCGATCGCGTTAAAGAACGGAACTCTCTATTTTGGGTCGCAACGCAAGGAGGCCAACGGCGTAGGCGACATCTATCGCGCTGTGTCACAGAAAGATGGCACCTATGCAGTCGAGAATCTCGGCCTGCCTGTTAATACCGGAGCGGGCGAGTACGAAGCCTTTGTTACCGAAGATGAGCGGCTGATGTTGCTAGCAATCACGAGGCGACCCGACTCTCTTGGCGATATCGATCTTTACGTCTCGCACAAGCAAGCCGATGGCAAATGGAGTGCGCCGGTCAATCTTGGACCCGAGATCAATTCGACGGCACGCGAGTTGTCACCCAAACTCACGCCAAATGGCAAATACCTGATCTGGATGAGTTGCCGCGTGCCAGCACTGCCCGGCAAACCACAGCGACGAACCACGGCTGAGGTGTTGGAAGACTTGCACGCACCTGGCAACGGACTCGGGGACATTTACCAGATCGATGTCTCTGCCGTGCCGGCCTTAAAACCGCCAACCAAATAAGCGCGACGCCGATTATGACAAACAAAATATTCTTGGTCTTGACGCTGTTATCCGCGCTCGGCTGCGGGCTCGTTGGCGGTGTCTTCTTTGCATTTTCGACATTTGTTATGAAAGCGCTGGCTGCTCTCTCGCCACCGCAAGGCATCGCAGCGATGAAGTCCATAAATATCGCAGTGCTAAATCCAATGTTCCTTGGATTCTTTCTCGGCACCGGCTTGCTCTGTATCATTTTGGTTATCTCCTCAGCGCTCTCCTGGCATAAGCCGGGCGCCGCATTAGCGCTTGTTGGCGGTGTCCTTTATCTGACCGGAACGCTTCTGGTGACGATCATGTGCAACGTTCCGCGCAATGATGCACTGGCAGGTCTTGACCCCGTAGGCGCGAAGTCGGCGCAGTTTTGGACCGATTACGTACGTATTTGGACGGCGTGGAACCACGTACGAACCATATCAGCCGTCGCTGCATCCGTTCTAATGATAATTGCACTGTGGTTCTCTGCTACGCGTCACTCGGCTTAGCTCATGGCCATGCAAAAAAAGATAGACGCAGCGGTCCGCAACGACGGTGTCCCGCACAATGTTCATCGCTGGCTGATTTTCACATACCGAAACACGGGCGAACAACTGGTCATGTAAGACTTTGCTAACTGGGTCTTGTGACTCAATTGATCACGGCCACTTCTAAGCGAACACGGTAAGAATAAGAATACGAATAACATTAAGAAAAGGACCTCAAACGTGATAAAAAATCTCAAACCCATTCTATACGCGGGCGCGATTGTTGGCGTGCTCGACATCACGGCAGCCTGCATCCAGGTATACGTTGCGTACGGCTATGGACCGGCACGGCTGCTGAAAAGCGTCGCTGGCGGGTTGCTGGGCCGGGGTGCGGTTGAAGGCGGATTTTCAATCGCAGCGCTCGGTCTCTTGATGCATTTTACGATGGCGCTGACTGTGGCAGCGATTTTCTACGCGTTAAGCCGACGGCTTCCATTACCCCAAAAGCTTTTGGGAGTCGTGGCCGTGGGACTGCTTTATGGAGCGGCAGTTTTTGCAGTCAATAATTTCGCGACAGCGCCATTCTTATCGTGGATTCGCAGTCTCTATCTGCATACGGCGATCTCATTGAAGCCCCCGATGGGCTGGTCGCAATTAGTCATTCACCTGTTCTGCGTAGGTCTGCCCATTGCGCTGGTGATGCATAGATATGCGCCAACGGCGGTGCATCGCGCTCGCTGAAGAGTGAGCAACGTTACCGACAATGGTCGGCTGACCGTCGTTCTCGGCAAAGTGGCCTTGTTGAATCTTGCCGACTGGACATTGTAAAGAGAGGCGCGATCGAGAATTTGGCTGAGCGTTCACTGCAGCCATGAATCCGAAGACGGTTGGTTTGATTGTAGCCGAAGAGATGGCCGGGGCCGATTTAATGGGTCCCGCCGAAGTCCTTTCGCGGGCAACAATTGGAAAGAACGACCAGCCGGAAGCGCGCGAATCCCATTGTTACCGGGTGATGACGATTGGTATCAGCGCAGAACCATGCGTGACAGAATGCGGTATTATCGTCAGACCAGACATTAATCTCGAAGAGGCACCGCCGCTTGATACTGTTTTTATTTGCGGCAGCAGCGGATTTCACGGCGAAAAACTCAACAGGAGGCTCCTGAAATGGTTAAGGCAGCGGGCGCCGAATACGCGACGTATCGCGGCGCTTGGGAGAGGTATCTACGCACTCGCAGCAACCGGACTCCTAGATGAACGCCAGGGAGCGATCCATTGGCGGTTTGCGAAAGATGTCGCTTCGCGATTTCCCAAACTCCGTGTTAATCCCAACAATCTCTTTATCAAAGATGGCCCTTTCTACACTTGCGCAGGTGGGGCGTCAGCCGTCGATTTCGCGCTTGCTTTAGTTGAGGAAGATTACGGTCGTCACGTCGCGTTGGCCCTGGCTCGCGAATTGGTTGTTCACGTCAAGAGATCCGGGGAACATGAACAGTACTCTGAAGCGCTGAAGTTTCAGATCCAATCCTCTGACCGTTTTGCCGACCTTCCCGCGTGGATCCTCTCGCATCTCAGCGACGACCTTTCCATAGACGCTCTCGCCCAAAGAGCGGCCATGTCCCGCCGTAACTTCACTCGTCTATTCCATGAAGTCTTTGGTAAAACCCCTGCTCAATTCGTCGCCGAAGCGCGTATCGCCGAAGCGCAGCAACGATTGTTAGTTCCTCGCAATAGTATTGAAAGCATTGCTTCTTCTCTCGGATTCCGAAGCGCAGATGTGTTCAGTGTGGCTTTCGAGCGGTTCACGGGTATCCGACCACGCATCTATCGTGCCCTGAGACGAGCTCCTAAAAGCAATAACAGCTCGGCGAACGTCGCTCCTCAAAAATCTGCGGGGCGCGCAAGATCGACTATATTGCGTGCTGCATAAATCCTACCGTAATTCGCGGCCTGCGGTAGCCGCGACCTGTACCGGCGCACTGCTTGGAGGTACAATGCCGGCGGAGCGCACCGACACAGCGAGGCGGCTACAACATGTTCCCGTTTCATTGGCGTTGAGAGATTCCTGGCCGTTTGTGCGACCCGGATGACAAAGAGGCAGCCCGAACGGGCTGCCCCTTAGGTAACCTAACTAACGGAGAAATTTTAGAATCTCTTCTTTAGGCCAACGTACCAGAATCGGCCTTTGATCGTCGTCAGCGACTCATCATAGCCGTTTTCGAAGTTCCCGAGTACGAAGGGTGGATCTTCATCAAACACGTTCTGCATACCGAGCGTGACCGTGGTGTTGTTCAGCCACCATTTCCAGTTGCTGCAGCCATACTCAGCTGTGGAGACTGGGATGACATTCTTTTCCTTGCCATCCTTCATCTTCACGTTCTTGCCGCCATCCTTGGCGTAGCCAGGCACCTCCGCCGGCGCAGGCGGCGGGAGATTGAACGTGTAGTTCAAGATCAGGTCGAGCGTGATCCACTCACGGATTTTGCGCACAAACGGCGAATCCGAGCCAGCGGGAAAAAGCTTACCATCACTCGTACGAACAACGTCTAC
>Ga0207701_10001281_pt1 | contig 26577 bp, 14 predicted proteins | sample KBSSwiSSwithPhiX_FD_184294 | JGI IMG/M metagenome (GOLD analysis project Ga0207701, IMG submission 184294) | Switchgrass rhizosphere bulk soil microbial communities from Kellogg Biological Station, Michigan, USA, with PhiX - S5 (SPAdes) (version 2) | ecosystem: Environmental > Terrestrial >... | reverse complement strand
ACAGCAGTTATGCCCTCACCGGTGAAAACTATCTCCGTATGATCTGCAAACGATTTGAAGCCCGTGATCTCGAGCCGTTGAAGCTTAAACATTCTATAGTGCTGAAAAGTTGAGGCAGCACTATATTTTGGGGTTATGACGGTTCGGAAGTCAAATGTTTTCTCGATGAAAACACGGCTTGGGCCGCCGATATTTAGTTAATTAAACTCGCCGCCGACGTTACGCAGGCCCTGCTGTTCGGCGCGTTCGTTATCGAGTTCGGTAAGTACATCGAGGAGAAAATTCGTATTGCTCGACACGTTTATCACGACTGGGAATTCATTTTCCGCTGTCGTGAATTCAAAGGTCCCGCTGTTAAGTTCGATTATCTCGCGAAAAGCGATGGTGCCGTTTCGGCCGTTGCATTCGGCATCGACGATCTTTCCTTCGTTGAAAGCCGAGCTGGCGAGACACATGTCCGACTTTAATACAAGCAGGCCGGTCATCTTGGCGTTTTCGATCACCTGAACCGCGTCAAAAATGCTGACGTAACCAAGGTGGCCGGCAAAGGTAACATCTGTGCGAACCTTTTGCGGCGAACGGTCGCGGTTGACGGCAAAATCTGGCCGGCGAGCCCGCCGAATCGCCTCTAAACCTGGCGCAACGGAAATCCTAGGATCCAGTAGTTTTGCTTCCTGAAGCCGGTCGTACGCGAGGTCAAAATCCTCCCGCCCGATATAAAGCGTAACGAGGGCAAGGCATTGGCGGGCCGCTTCGTTGAGGTTCTTTTGTTTTATGCAGATGTCCCGCAGCTTTTCCCTGAGGTCGATCGAACGCGGGCTGCGTTCTAGCGATTCGCGTAGCAGAGCAAACGCCTTTTCGGGCGAACGATACTTTACGAACAGATCGGCATCGAGCATCACCGACTCTATCGAAACCTCTGACATCGGAACAGCGGGTGTTTCAAGGAGGGCGTTCATAATAGCGAAGTGAACAAACATGTTCAACACTTCAATTTAGCACATAATGCCGATTTGTGTCACTAACAAAATGTCGCAATTTGGCAATAAAATGGCCGCTCAAAAGCGAGCGGCCAGTGGTTTCAATACTTACATGTATTTAGAAATCGAACCTTATTCCCAGCCGCATATCGCGGGCACGATATGTTCGACTTGGAACTAAGAACCCGTCCATCTGCGCCTGGGTCGGTTGATCACCGAAGAAGTCTATGAATTCGGAACCAAAGCTGAATACCCGTGCGTTAAAGATATTGCCGACTTCAAACGCAGGGCGTATCCTGAAACGCTCATGAAATCGGAATTCACGGCTCAAACTCAGATCGAACAAGTACATGCTCGGCCCGCGGCCTGCATTTCGCGGAAGATTTCCGCTTTTCGCACCGATCAAAGGCATCGTAAACTGGGCGGCAAGCGAGGCAGGATAGGGCGATCCCGGTTCGCGATAAGTAATATCATCAAGATTGCCGCTAAAAAGCGGACGATCGGTGCTTACATCGTTCAAATTTCGGTCAACACCAGTACCCAAATTAAAAGGCGCAGGGCTTCCATATCGAAACAGCGGCGAGAACCGGACTTTGCCAAACCACCAAGGTGTTTCGAAGGTTCCTGTGAGAGCAAATCGATGTCTGCGGTCCTGTGTAGCAAGCGCCCATTCACTGCCGAAATCGTTGTTGACCTCTGCATTGGTAGTATTGTTCAAACCGTCGTCCTGCATCTTCGATAAGGTGTAGACGATTCTGAACGACGACGAGAACCCCCAACCGATCTTTCGAAACCGGCTTCGCAATTCGAGTACAAGGCCGTTGTATTTCGCATTGCCAACTGACACGACACGTTCTTTTTCGTCGAAATTCCGATCCGGGCGAAGTACACGCACCGCTTCAATAGCAACGCCGATAGCCGAACCTATCGAGTTAACACCGACCCCGCCAACTGCGGTACTTGGAGCGGTCGTTGAATTGCTACGAGTGGCCAGGTTCACGAAACAGGTGACGGTTGCCGTATTGGAACAAGTTGTTTGCGTTGTCTGCGAGGTGGAAAGGCTGATCTCGGGATGGGCAGGATCGGAAAAAAAGCGGTACGTTCGGACGGTATTATTCGAATTCGTGAAGGTATAGACGGGATTACCTAACAACCAAGCTGTCAGGTCCGCGTATGGTGCAGGCGCGACCGCCGCGTTTGGATTATATTCTCGCCACAGATGAACCGTCTTATTCCAGGTATAATTCGCTTCAAAAACCCAGTCTTTCCATAGCTGGCGTTCGAATCCAATGTTGAACTGGTAACTTTCCGGGATCTTCAGATTTGGATCTACTGATCGAAGCGGGTTCGCGTTGTTCCCTGAGAAATTAATAAAGCCTGTTGTCGGCGAACATGCCGAGGCGCCGCACGTAGCTCGCGTGATCGCAGCCTGCAGGCCCTCGATCGAATCGTAAGCATTAGGAAAATCCAAAGCGAGTTGTGCGAGAACGTTCGCACGTGCGTTGTTTGTGGTCGTAATCGTATTTGAATCAAACGACGCAAGGCCGCCTTGTTGGTTTTGTATAAAGTCGCTTACCGTTCGAAGCAGCACGCGGTTGTAGAAGATGCCTGCACCAAATCGAACAACACCCTTGCCCTTTTTGAATGGGTCCCAGGCGATTCCGACACGAGGGCCCCAGTTGTCGTTATCGTCGACAGCTGTTTCGCGTTCATATCGAATACCGCCGCTGAATGTCAGATTTGGCCGAATGCGTACTTCGTCGTTAACGAACGCTCCCCAATAGGTGTTGATCACAGCCGTTGCTGTACCGAAGTTATGACGGTACCGCGAAAGAACGTTATTCGAATAATTGAACACACTTCCGAAATTGTATGTTCCAGAGTTGTCGGTAAGTGCAGTGTTTCGAGAATTTACGCGTTGGATGTCGGCACCGAACCTTATCGTATGAGCGCCGCGAACGTGGGTGACGGAGTCTTGGATTTGATAACGTGATTCTTTGCGGCTGTCGGCAAATATGTTGCTGGACGCGATCGATGCTGATGAGTTTCCGGCAATTAGGGTCTGTACAGTATTTGTTTCCGGATTTCTGTATCCGATAAGCACAACAGGTGCATCGGGTACGTCCGTTTGAAAACTCGGTTCGTACAAGGACCATTGAAACCGCGCCTGATTGACGGTGCTCGAACCAAAAACATGGTTATCGGTGACATTGAACGCATCGGTGTTCTGGTTTCTTTCCTGAATCGTGTCTTCGATTCTCGTCAATGTCGCCGTCGAACTGGTTCGCAATAAGTTTTTCCTTCCCATCTGCCAGCCGAAAGTGAGGTTGTTCCCTTTGAAAAGTTCGTGATCGATCCGCGCGGTAATTAGATTTGCTTGATTCGGCGTGGGAAGCGTTAACGAATAATTCGACATCGCGCCAACTCCGGCCGCGCACGGTGCCGGCGGCGACCCCAAGACGTCACAAAACTGTGCCGAGTCTGTGGGAGCCGGAAGTTCAAAGCGCGAATTCGGCGTGACCGGGATCCAAGTGTCGATCAAAGAAGTGTCCTGCAGCTTGTTGTATTCGTAAGCGAAAAAGAAGAACGTGCGGTTGTGGCCGTCGTAGCCGCCGGGAAGGACTATCGGTCCGCCGAGTGTGAAACCAGGGTTGTACTCTGTAAATTCGCGGCGAGGGAGATTACGTGAGTTGTTATACCAGGTATTCGCATTCAGTCCGTCATCACGAAAGAACATGAATGCTCGGCCCTGTAAACGGTTGGTTCCGCTGCGAGTCCGAAGGTTAACTCGCCCGCCGGATGCGCGCCCATATTCGGCAGAAAATTGGTTTCGAATAACCTGAACCTCGGCGATCGACTCGAGCGACGGCTGAAACCGGTCGCGAGCTCCGCGGTCGTCGTTATTGTCCATACCGTCGATCGTAATGTTGTTCGAATACGACGCTCCGCCGGAGAGCGAAAAATTCCCCTGCTCGGTTGGCGGCAGCCGATTCGGCGCGTTTGTGTCTTCAGCAAGGTCCTTAGTTGAAAGCGCTTCCTCAGACGTTCCACCCAGGGTTAGCACAAGGTCGAGTGCATTTCGAGTATTGTTTGGGATCTCTTCGATCTCCCGCTGGGAAACTGTCCCGCCGACAATGATCCGTGTGGTGTCTACGGCCGGGGTATCTGTATCGTCGACTGTAACTGTTGCCTGTGCCTGGACGTCAGCGGGCGCAAGATTGAAATCAAGTTGAAGATTCTGCGCCGCGATCGTATTCAGGTCAATGCGTTCCTTTCCTCCGAAACCTGCGGCCGATGCTTTGACCTTATAAACTCCGGGTGGCAAATCGACAAATCTATATCGGCCATCATCATTCGTCGTCGACGTTCGCTCGATACCGGATTGTTGATTCGTCACGACGACGGTGGCACCGACAATGGGCAGTTTATTCGAATCGGTGATACGGCCGCTGATGGTCACATCATCAAGGTCCTGGGCGTTCAGACACAAAACGAAGGCGAAGCAAAGCACAAAGAAAATTGACGCAAATCTTCCAAGCGAGAACATTATCTAAATACTCCTAAAATGTAATAAGACGGATGGGCCGAAATTTTTTCAATTCTGGCCTAATCGAAATGGATTGTAAAGTGAGGCAGGTGGGATGTGATCTATTCGTCATCTATGACGATCTGCTCGTATTGCGCACGTCGGAGGCGGGAAACGGGAACGAGCGCGTCTTTAGGATTTGAACCCTCGGACCGTGCAAATTCGCCCGCATGATTTCGAATATAATCGAAAAATCGCTCGAATTCTTTTTGCATCGCATCCATCTTTTCGCGCATGTTTAAAATGATCTCAACGCCGGCGAGGTTCACACCGAGATCGCGCGTCAACGACAGAATTATTTCCAGTCTTTCCAGATCACTGTCTTCGAAAAGCCGAGTGTTGCCCACCGAGCGCGAAGGCTTTAACAGGCCTTCTCTCTCATACAATCGCAATGTCTGCGGATGGATATCGTAAAGCTCCGCAACCGCGCTGATCGTATAAGTTTTAATTTTTCGTTTCATTCCAATCCCATTGCCTTTCGCGGATTTTCGGAATTGAGCTTTTCAAACTGCCGCAGCAGTTCCTTCGTTTCTTCCGAAATTACTCGCGGAAGGGTGATCTTAACTTCGATAAATTGATCGCCTCGAAGACTTGGGTTTCTTAAGGACGGAAAACCGCGTTCGCGGAGTCGAAACTTTTGGCCGCTTTCAGTCCCAGGCGGGATCTTTAACTGAGCTTTTCCTTCGACAGTCGGAACTTCTATCTTTGCACCCAGTGCAGCTTCCGACACGCTGATCGGAACTGTCACGTAAATATTGTCGCCCTTTCGCGTGAAGAAAGGATGCTTTCCGACATTTGTAACTATGAACAGGTCACCGGGCTCGGCACCAAGCCTGCCGCCGTGTCCTTTTTTAGGTACACGAACGCGCGAACCTGTATCAACACCCGCCGGGATCTTTAACTTCACTTGTTCGGTCTTCGGTGTAACTCCTTTGCCATTGCAAAGCGAGCAAGGAGTACGACGGCGTCCCGTTCCATCACAATCGGGGCATTCCTGTGAGAATTGCAAACGTCCGCCCGAACGCATTACCTGGCCTGTGCCCTTACACGTCGTGCACTGTACGACCGGCCCGCCCGTATCGCCCGCGCCCTGGCACCTCGAACATTGTTCGCTTCGGTTCACGGTGATATTCGTGGTCAGCCCGGTGAACGCCTCTTCAAAACTCATTGCCAGAGGGATCTCGATGTCCCGGCCGCGTTTTGGCATCGCGCGCGGAGGCTCCGGCGCGGTCCGCGCACCTGCGGCACCGCTTCCACCAAAAAGGTCAGAAAAAATATCGCGAAAGCTGGAGCCGCCCTGAGAACCCGTAGCAGCTGTGTCCCATTGGAATCCGGAAAAATCAAAGCCCGCCGGCCCGGCACCTGCTCCGGCTCCGGATGAGAAGGGCGAATCGGGATCGAGATTGTCGTTGTAATAGCCGAACTTGTCGAAGACCTTTCGTTTCTTTTCGTCCGAAAGCACGTCGTAAGCTTCCTGAACATCCTTAAACTTATCTTCAGACGCTTTATCGTTCGGGTTTACATCGGGATGGAACTTACGCGCCAAGCGACGGTACGATTTTTTGATCTCGTCCGCTTTAGCGTCCTTTTTGACGCCCAGAATTTGGTAATAATCCTTTTTGGCCATTTCAGATCAGGGACAAGTGTAAAGGGACGAGGGACGAGCGGCAAACCGAAAAATAGCTTGTCACTCGTCCCTCTTCACTTTTCCCTTGTTACTTCTTCTCGTCTTCGACGTCGACGTATTCGGCGTCGATGACATTGTCGTCGCTGGTCGCAGATCCTCCGTCGCCGTCTGCTCCGGCAGAAGCTGAAGCTGCTTGTTCGTCAGCTGGACCTTCGCCGCCTGTTGCGGCCCCTGCCTGGCTGTAAAGCACCTCCGCAAGTTTGTGAGAAGAGGTCTGCAGCCGTTCAAACGCGTTGTTCATTGCGTCGACATCTTCGCCGGCAAGTGCCGTTTTGGAATCGGCGATCGCCGACTCGATATCACTCGCCGCACCCGAATCGAGTTTTTCCTTATTTTCGGAAAAGCTTTTTTCGACGCTGTAAACCAACCCGTCCAGGCGATTGCGGGCCTCGATCGATGCCTTTTTCTTCTCATCTTCGCCCGCATGCGCTTCGGCATCCTTCATCATCTTGTCGATCTCTTCCTTCGAAAGTCCCGAGGACGATGTGATCGTGATCTTCTGTTCGCGGCCGGTACCGACGTCCTTTGCCGAAACATTCACGATGCCGTTCGCATCGATGTCAAAAGTCACCTCGACCTGCGGCACGCCTCGCGGTGCTGGAGGAATTCCAACAAGGTGGAATTTGCCAAGCGTTTTGTTGTCCGAAGCCATCGGCCGTTCACCTTGCAGAACATGAACCTCGACCGAGGTCTGATTGTCCGACGCAGTCGAAAAAATCTCGCTCTTTCGCGTCGGGATGGTCGTATTTTTCTGGATCATCGACGTCGATACACCGCCAAGCGTTTCAATACCAAGTGAAAGCGGCGTGACGTCGAGCAAGAGAATGTCGGTCTTTTCGCCGCCGAGAACTCCAGCCTGTACGGCCGCGCCGAGAGCAACTACTTCGTCCGGATTAACTGATTTATTCGGCTCTTTGCCGAAAAAGCCCTTGACCATCTCCTGAACTTTGGGGATGCGTGTCGAACCGCCGACCAAGACGATCTCTTCGATATCTTTTGCCGAAAGTCCGGCGTCTTTGATCGCCTGCTCAACCGGCGGCATCAACTTCTTAAGAATAGGCTCTGCGAGCTGCTCAAATTTCGACCGCGTGAGTTTCATCACCAAATGCTTTGGACCCGAAGCGTCAGCCGTAATGAACGGAAGATTGATCTCGGTTTCCATCGCATGCGAAAGCTCGACCTTTGCCTTTTCGGCAGCTTCTTTCAGCCGCTGCAGGGCCATCTTGTCATTGTGGAGATCAATGCCCTGATCCTTCTTGAATTCATCGATGATCCACTGGATCAGTTCTTCGTCGATGTCGTCACCGCCGAGGTGCGTGTCCCCGTTTGTGGACTTAACCTCAACCACGCCTTCGCCGACTTCAAGGATCGAGATGTCGAAAGTTCCGCCGCCGAAGTCGAATACAGCGATCGTTTCGTCCTTCTTCTTATCCAAGCCATATGCCAACGCGGCAGCCGTAGGTTCGTTAACGATTCTTTGAACATCCAAGCCTGCGATCTTACCGGCATCCTTGGTCGCTTGACGCTGAGCGTCATTAAAATACGCCGGAACCGTGATCACAGCCTTATCGACCTTTGCTCCGAGATAGTCTTCCGCCGACTGCTTCAATTTCTGCAGTACCATTGCTGCGATCTCGGGCGGACTATATTGTTTGCCCTCCGCCGAAATTCGAACGTCGCCATTCGAGGCCTTTTCTACTTTGTAAGGCACCTGCTTGATCTCGTCCTGCACTTCGTCGAATTTCCGGCCCATGAACCGCTTTATCGAAAAGAGAGTATTTTCCGGGTTGGTTACCGATTGCCGTTTCGCGACCTGACCAACCAAACGGTTGCCGTCTTTAGCAAACGCAACCACTGAAGGCGTTGTTCGTCCACCTTCTGAATTTGTAATTACAATCGGCTCGCCGCCTTCCATCACCGCGACCACCGAGTTTGTGGTTCCGAGGTCAATTCCTATGATTTTGCTCATTCCTATTCTCCATAAATCGAATTATTGCCGCTCATCTGCGAATTCTGCCATATTGAGCATGCATAAATGATAATAGTTGAGTGTGTGATTGTCAAGTTCAAATCCAGACAAAAATATTCGCTGTTTGGGATGTTAACTTGTTGGAGATGAAAGGTTTATTGGAATGTAGCGAGAATCGGCCAGCTTCTCTCTACTCCTAACGGTTGGCGGTTGAGGAGTTGGCCTTGGCACTGGGACTCATACTTGTCGATGGTGTTTGAGGTGCATCGAGTATCGACCGAACCTCCGGATCTGCTATCACCTTTTCCCACGCTGGATAATGTCTGACCATCTGGACCGGGGTAACTCCTTCTTCGTAGGAGCGTTTGAAATACTTAAAGCCCTTTTCGCGGTTCCCAAGCTCGTAGAAGATCACGGTCAAGTCATTGTATAGGCCGGTCAGGCGCGGAGCTTCCGCTTCGACTTTCGCGATAATTGGCTCAGCCTCGGCACGCCGTCCGGCTCGGATCAAATAGAAGGCGAGGGATGCCTGGGTAGAGATCTGGTCGTCGCCCGAAACTCTTTCTGACCGCTTTTGAGCTATCGCTATCGCGTCGTTGAAGCGCCCGTCGAAAAGATACATGTCTGCGAGCATGATCGTCCCGTTATCCGAATCCGGATTTATCTCGACGGCCTTTTCACAAAAAGTGATCGCCTCTTTGATTCGTCGTTCGAACGACAGCATATTGCAGTACGCCCCGTTGCTGATCGGCGAGACAGGATCGTATTCCTGAGCAAGCCGCATCTGTTCGACCGCAGCCTTCATATCTTCCATTGCGATCACCCACGCGTAGCGCAGGTGCGCAGTGGAGTTATATGGCGAGAGCTCGATCGCTTTTTCGAGCATCCGTTTCGCGCCTGCCACTCCTTCTTTTCCGCCGAACTGCAGGTTTGCCATCGCAATGTAAGCTTCGGGGGTCGTGTTGTCGAGCTCAAGTGCACGGCTCGCCGCATCGAGGCCTTTAGCACGTGTTTCCCGTGGATCAGCAAACCCGTAATAACGCTGCATATTGTATGTGTCCGCCAGCATCGCATACGCCTTTGCAAACTGAGGGTCGTGTTTTATCGCCTCGAGGAAGTAGGACTCGGCCTTAAATAGATTGTCTTTTGTCCGGGTACTGTGCAGGTAAACGCCGATCTGATATGCCGTCATCGCCTCGACGTTATTGGTCGCGCCGCCCCGGGAAGCGTCGGCCTGCTGTTGGTTCAGGTTTGCCGCAAGGTACCGCACAACTTTTTGCGAGATGGAATCCTGGACCGCAAAAATATCTGTAAAAGGTTCGTCGAAGTTTTGTGCCCAGATCGCTTTTCCGCCGTTAACATCGATAAGTTGGACAGACACTCTTACGCGTTCATTCGCTAGCTGTACCGTTCCTTCAAGAACCGTGTCTACGCCGAGTTCAGAACCCGCTGCAACCGAATTTGGTTCGGGCGTATCTGTATACCGAACAACGGAACTCGTTGGCCGGACAGGAATCTGCTTCAGTTTGCTCAGATTTGTAATTATCGCATCAGCCATTCCCAGACCGAGCTTTTCGTTCTTGCTTTCTTCGCCGATCGGCTTGAACGGTAGAACCGCAACCGAACGGATCGGCTGAGGAGATACCGTAACCGGACGAAGTCGAAAATATAGCGTTAGGCCTATTATCGATGCCGCAGCCGCGAGAATGGCAACGAGGATCATCGCTCGACGACTTAAACCCCACCCACGGGTCGCTTTTTCAGGAATTCTATCGTCTTCGATCACATCTCCAGCCGTTTTGTTCTCGGCCTCCGCTACGGGCGATTCGGCTAACCGGAGATGCGGTTCCTGCCGAGTTTGAGACTGTCGATCGAGGGCAGGCTCGGCGCCATTCTTCGGCTTAAAGATCGCCTCCGCAATTTGGGGGGGATATACAGCCCGCACGTCTCCGAGAAATCGATACCCAGTCCGCGCGACTGTTTCTATATATGATTCGCCGGCGGGCGACTGGCCAAGAGTTTTGCGCAGAACATAAATGTGTTGTGTGAGATTTGCGTCTTCAACGAAGCTATCTCCCCACAGCTGATTGTATATGTACTCTTTCTCGACTGTTTGTTCCGAATTTTGAACGAGTATGAGCAGTACCTGAAAGGCCTTGTGGGTAAGAGGGACAGGCTGGCCGTTTTTTTGCAGTTCCTGTCGTTTTACATCAAGGCGGAAATCGTCGAACACATAGGAGATGGCTTCGCGCACCGGCAATTCGAGTATGTTCGTTCTATCCGTTATCAAAGTAATCCATTACGATGCAACCAAATCCAATTATGTTGCCGTTCGTAATTTCCCCTTCGCTTTTGGTGTAAATGATCTGGGTTCGCCGCCTTAATGAATAACCCTCCGTTCTGAGAACGGCGTTTACATCGAAAGACGATTATCCAAATAAGTAAACACCGCGGGTCAGAAATTTAGGACATCATTGATCCATTATTTATTACGCCCACTGTTTAGAATCGATCTTTTAACTCTTCCCCCTTAATGTGAATTGAGCGGTGCCGCCGTCTTGAGACAGCAGCACCGCCTAAAAGGCTCGTTCATTTCCAGCTCAGAAATGAACTTGCGGCTCGACGTTACCCTAGAACGAGAAGCGTGCAGAGACCTGTATTCTCCGGTTTGCAGTTGCGCCGCCCGTAATGAACGGATTCAAACCACCCGCCTTAAATGCCGGAACGTATCCGGTATCGACGTCCGCACTTGTACCCAAAACGAAAGTGTTCGCATGGTTGAATACGTTAAATGCGTCGGCACGAATCACCAGCTTATATCGCTCTGAAAAGCTGATGGTCTTCATCAAGCTTGCGTCCACATTCCAAACGCTCGGGCTGCGGAAGCCATTTCGGGCCGAAATTCCCGGAGGAAGCTGGTTGTCGTAACAGCCGCATGAGGTGCCGTCTGTAAACGTACTGCCTATCGGGGTAACGCCGCTCAGATCGATAAAGTTCCACAGATTGTTTCCGTCCTGAGGAACAGGAAGACTGGTGCCGTTGATCGTTAGCGCATCAGCGTCGGATTGCAGTATTCGTGTGCAAACACTGAAGGCGTTGTCGCCGCAATGATAGATCGAGAACGGCGTGCCGCTTTGAACGGTAATGATCGATGAAACCGACCAGCCGCCGATCAAGTGATTCGCAAAGTTATTCGACGATTTGAATGGAAGTTGATAGATCGCCGCAGCGACGAACCGATGCGGAATATCGTACTCTGCCTTTCCGTAGTCGAGGTCCGGATTGAATGGATCGAGATATCCAAGTGCATAGTTACCGTTATTGCCATTACTGAAGCTCGAACTTAGATTGTCTTTGGCACTTGAGAATGTATAACGAGCAACCAGTGACAAACCAGTTCGGTAAAGGTTCGAACTTTCGAGAGCACCGGTGAAACCATAGTAATTGCTGCGGCCGTCGCTTCCACGGAAATTAATGTTGCCGTAGTTGCAATTCAGCCGGTTGGTACTCGTAAGGGTCGCCGGGCAATCCACACCCGAGGTTGCTCCGCCTCCGAGAAAAAACTCTCCCGAACCAGGCCGATTGATATTCGCAATCGAATATAGCTTGCGGCCCGCGGAACCCGAATATTCAAATTTTACAATTGTTCTATTAGCGATCTCTCTCTCTATCGACGCGCCCCACTGGTGCACGAAAGCCGTCTGGATGTCCGGGTCGACGGCGCGTAATGTGGTTCGATTGAGAGTCGTTGGAGGGCCGGCAACGCCGAGTGGACCGAAGTTGTTAGCACTGACGGGCACATTGGTGTCTCCCGATACAGCGTAAAAAGGTGGATTCTGGATGACGTTGAATGTAACGTTTCCGAAGTTTCTCTCGTACGCGATCCCATAGCCTCCGCGAAGGCTGGTCTTCCCGTCGCCAAAGATGTCCCATGCAAATCCTACCCTCGGAGCCCAGTTGTTCTTGTCAGCCCGCCACACGCCTTCCGAACCGGTATTTTGTAGGCGTCCGTTTCGGATTCGCTCGAAGATCGTCGAACCCGAGCCGAAGAAGAAGTTCGAATCGAGGCCTTCATGTGAACGCTGCGGTCCGTAATATTCATAACGCAAGCCGAGGTTCAGGGTGAGTCCCGGCTTGACGCGCCACTGGTCGTTAGCATACAAAGCCCATTCTTTATAAAGATTCGTCCTCTGGAAATTCGGAGAGGTAGCCGGACGAGTGATCGTACCGCCGGGGACCTGACCTTGCGGGTCATACGCCACCTGAAACAGCTGAGTGATCGCGGTTCCCCCGGTGAGGATGCCGGTCAGCGCTTCCGATGCGTCAGTAACGTTGGCCGCCAGATTTTCAGACGCATTCTGAAACGCCGGGAACAGGACGGCGTCCTTGATGTTTACTAATTGACCCCCGAAACGAATGGTGTGATTTCCTTTCACCCACGTGGCATTCGGCTTGAAATCCCAGAGATGCTGGTCCTCCGTCGAGTCGAAACCAAAGCCAGGGAAGAACGGAATATATCCCGGATAAGCGATGGCGTCGCCGCCAAGCGTGCCGGTGCCGTTCGGTAAAGCATACAAGGTCGGGGTTGTTGCCGGCATGCTATCAAGAACCGACCCACCCTCCAAGCGTGACCACGCCAGCTTCGCATCGAAAACAAAGTTCGGAGTAAAGTTGTGAACTATGCTTCCCTGGAAATTCTGCGATCGTCCGTTGATGGCGGTATTGTATCCCTCGTAAGGACTCGTAAACCGTGAACCCAATTGGTTGACACTGTTAAATATCTTGTAACTGAAAACCAACGCAGTTCTTTCTGAAACGTTCCAGTCCACCCGCGCGACGTTGTTCCAGTCATTCGTCGGGGTTCCGCCGCCTGCGTCTATCGGGGATACATAGCTGACAAGATCGTACGTGCAAATACTAACCCCGCCGACATTACATCCCGGGGCCGCGGTTTGGGTATTCGGATCGAACAGCGGGATCGTGAAGGTCTGGCCTGTAGGAGTGGCCGCAAGAGTGTTCGGCTGGAAGACGGCTCGCGCGTTCGGCGCCATGTTGTTAATAAAGGTCTGACTCGGCACATATGCGAAGGTTGTGCCGGAACTCCGGATCAGTGTCCATTCACCAAAATTCGAAAAGAACGCTTTGTTTTTCACTATCGGGCCAAGCACTGAATAACCGAACTGGCTTCGATTGAAGAATCCCTTCTCGGTATCATTAGCGTTGTTATCGAACTGGTTTGCACCAAGCGCGGAATTGCGATTCTGATAAAAAACGCTTCCCTGAAGATTGTTATTGCCGGAACGTGTTACGACGTTCACGATGCCGCCTGAAGCTCGGCCGTACTCAGCCGAGAAGTTATTTGTGATAATGCGAAACTCAGCTACCGAATCCTGAGGAACTGTCTGGGCGACCGCGGCTGTGAACGTTGCGCTGTTTTCCGTTCCGTCAAGCAGGATATTCGTGCTTGCCGAACGGATGCCGTTGATCGCAACGCGGGCACCGCGATCGTCAGCATCACCCGTGGAAACGTTTCCAGATATGGTTGCCAGGCTGTAAGGATTACGATCCAAGACAGGAAGGTTTTGAATATCTTTTTGTGTGATGACTGCGGATTGAACCTGATCTGTTGTGTTTATTTCCGCAATGCCCCCGGTTTCGCCGATCACATCAACGACATCAACCAAAGCGGCCACGCCGAGCGCAACATTTACCGTGTTCGCACCGCCGACGGCGACAGCCGTTTTGATCGTTGTCGGAGCAAAACTGCCAGATGAAGCGACTACGTTGTAGTTGCCTGGAGGAACGTTGATAAATTGATAAAAGCCTTCCCCGTTTGTCGTGGCCGTTCTTTCAACATTCGTGTTCGGATCGACAAGCTTGACCGTTGCTCCGGGAATAGCTGCGCCGTTTTGATCTTTCACTGTGCCGTTGATCTGACCGTAACTTTGCCCGAACGAAACGGAAGCAAGGCAGAGCAGCATGACGATCGAAACGCATAAGTTTCTGATGATTAAGCTCTTCATATTAACCTCTTTTCAGTGGAATTCTCTTCAGTCGATTTTGTCGGCGCATATTCAATTAGCGTCAACTGACTGGCATCCAAAATATTGAACACATTGGACTAAGCGTCCTGATGCTGGTATTGGAATGCGCAAGAAACGTGCCGTCGGACCTTGAATCGACTGGGGCGGGATTAAGACTCGGAACGATCGAACGTCAGAGGTCGGAGCTTTCGAATTTTCCCCAAATTATCGGAATTCTCGTAGATTTCGAGGGCCACCGATCTGATTGAGCAAGTAAAATCGTCCAATAATCTGAATGCGGGTTAGAAGCAAAAAACCGGCATCGATGTAGACGACATCGACGCCGGAAATCGCATTTTGGGAGCGCGAATAATTATTGTCGATTAGAAGTTGATCCTAATTATTAGGTCCACTATTCGACCACCCGGGTCATTGGAACCGAACGGGTCCTGATAAGAGGTTCCTGTACCAAGCTCCCCGAAGGTCGCAGCGCTCATGTTGGTAACATTGGTAAAGTTACCTGTCCAACCGCCGATGCGCCAATTCGTACGATTTAGAACATCAAAGAAAGTAGCTCGTAATTCGACGTTACGCCGCTCACCCAAGCCTATCCGCTTGATCACACTCGCGTCGACCTTAAAGAAGCCCGGACCGTAAAGAGTAAGCCTGCGGAACCCACATTCTCCGTCAAACCTGGGGATACAGTTGCCATATCCCGCCGGTGCAATGAAGCGTCCTGTCGGAACGCCAAACGCCGAGGAGTAGCCTGTCGCCTGAGTCGGATCCGGATTGAATGCGGCTTTTGTATTCGTGATGATGTCATCCGGGAGATAGGTAACCCGCGATGCACCCTTGTTAGCCTTGATCTCCTTTTGGAGTTCTTGCACCGTCATTCCGACGAGCTGCACGTTCTCTAACGAGAAAGGTGATCCGCTCTGCCAACGCAGCGTCGGAACAAAACTCCACCCACCGAAGAGAGCGTTCGTAAACCAATTCGCATCGGACATAAATTTTTGGCCAGTTCCGAAGGGCAGATCGTATGTCGCGTCGAATTTGAATGCATGCCTGATATCGATCTGAGCAAAAGATTTGTCAAGATCAGGATTTCTCAACGTTACAGTTGCGCTGCTCGATTGGTCAGCACCTGCTGCCGTAAAGGCCGCAAAACCGCCGGCAGTTGTGGCTCCGACAAATGAATTTGTGAATGCCTTGGCAAACACGTAGCTAGCCTGAAAACGAAGGCCTGCGGACATACGGCGTCGAACTTCGATAACTCCCGAGTCGTACCAACTCCGCTCGCTGTTATCCATTATGAAACAGAAACCGAGTGTGGTCGGGCAGTTATTGATGAAATTCGGGGCACGGCCCGCTGCGATACCGTTATTGCGTCGAGCCAGCGTTGAAGTCAGCGTGGCCGCGAGGAAAAGCGGGGTTGGATTGTTTCGCGACAAAGATAAGACATTGGCCGCGTTCGTGTACTGCCCATTTGAATAATCCGCCGAGGTTGAACTTCCGGTATAGAACGACTGGAAGATGGGCAACTGAACCGAGCCAGCAACATCAGAGAAATATCGAAATGTGTTGCCTCTACCCGCAGCCTTATTGAGATATAAATTGTTTTGAGCATTCACGAATTCCTGCCCAAAGCCATTTTCGATCGCGTTGACCTGGTTGAGTGTATATAACCGCCAGATATCTTTGCCGCGGTTTCCGACATATCGCACCTCAACGACCGTGTCCTTTCCAATTTCTCTCTGGTAGCCGACACTGAAAGAGTCGACATAACCGGTTTTTAGATTGGAATCGAACGCGAATGCGCTGTCAGCAGTCGTCAGAGTTCGCGGATACGAAGGTGTATCGACAAACGGCGCTGGCGTAAGGTTCGGATTGCCCGGGGTCCGCAACAAGCTTCCCAGACTTACCAGATTGCCAAGCGCATTTGATCTCGCGACCGAGAACGTGCCGCCGGGATTGTTTCCGAATACACTGGCCGGAAGGTTCAAGCCTTCGCGGATGAATGAACGAGACCAACCGCCGCGGAAAACACTCTTTCCTGATTCCCCGAGCAGTTTTCGGAGAAAACCATTTTCCGAAGTGTTCGGACTCCAAACTACGCCAAACGACGGCGCGAAGTTGTTCATGTCCGTGTCGAATGCGCGTTCGCCGCTCTTGGTGCCTGTCACCGTCGGGATCACTCCAGTCGTCGTCCCAGGAGCAAAGATATTACCAGGCCCTGAAACGTCATAGACCATGTTGGGATCAGTTAAGCGCGCATAGTTTTCAGTGATCAGCGTATAGCCTTGTTGGGGCTGCCAGCGAAGACCAAACGTTAGAGTAAGGTTCGGGTTGATACGCCACGTATCCTGCGCATAAACCCCGTATGTGACGTGTTTGACCTCTTGGAAAAGCGACCCATGGGGAATATATTTGCCGTCGCCGCTAAGAAAAACGTCGTCGGTATAGCCAGAGACACGGCCGGTAAGGAGCGCATATATCGCAGCGGCGTCAGCGAGTTGGGTCGCCGAAGCGTTCGGAAAATTCGTAGTGTTGAACATTCCGGGTACCGGTTCATTATTGAGATTGAGAATATCGTCGTCGGCAGAAACCGTAAACGAGACGGTGGGAACGATCCTTTGAAAGTTGTCGTCCAACAATCTCGCCTGTTTGTACTGTCCTCCGAACGTTATCGAGTGCGCTCCCTTCAACCACGTCAGGTTGTTCTGAAAATCCGACGTTGGTTCTTTTCTTATCTGAGAAGAGTTGCGCGAAGTCGGGTTGGTAAGTGCGGTTGCCAGGCCGGTTACATTGAAAGTTAGCGCGTAGCCCCCAAGGTTATTAGCCCACCAGTCTTCGCCGCCAACAAGTGCAAAACCACTATTACCCCACAGTTTGCCAAAACGAAATTCGTTTACGACATTACTTCCAAAATTGGATCGCAATGCAGTAGAAAACATATAGCGGTCCGAATTCTGAGCTCCGCCATTTGTAAAGCCGGGGAATGAGGGGTCTGCGTTATTCAGCAGATCAAAATCGCCGCGAAATTGATCGTAATTGAATACTGTTTCCAGCGAGTGATTCCTATTCAGATTGAAATCGAGCCTGTTTGTGAAGAACTTCCTGACGGAATTGCTCAAATTGGTGAAGCTTAATCGCTCGCGATTGAAGTCGGTTACAACTCCCGCTGAATTTGTGATCTTCGCTAGTGTTCCCTTGACACTGGTTGACGCGCGAATTTGATTCATCATCGCCTGAACCGTCGGATCAGGAGTGCTGGTAAATCCTTTTGAGGCGGCCAATGCATACAGATCGACTGAATTCGTAACGCCGCCCGTGACATATTGAAACACGCCATTCATTGCGTCTTGTTCAAGTAAGGTGCGTGTACGCGTCGGTGACGCTTCCGGTATCCGGTATTCCTCGTAATTAACAAAAAAGAAACGCTTGTCCTTGCCGGAATCGAAAAGATGGTCACTTTCCCCAAAGGTGAAGAACGGGATCGGCCCGCCGAATTTTCCTCCGTACTGATGCAGCTTTATCTTTTGAACCGGCAAACCGTCGCGGTTATTGAGCCAGTTATTTGCATTCAGGCTGTCGTTACGATGCTGCCAGTACAGGCCGCCGTGGTAATCGTTTGTGCCGCGTCGCGTCACAAATTTTACCTGCGCGGCGCTGTCACCTGAACTGTCTACGCCTGGGTTCGACGTTGAAACAGTCACCTCGTCAATGGCATCGATTCGGGGTCGGATGAAAGTAAAGAATCCGTCAGACGCCTTGAGCAAACTTGTGTTCGCATCGATTCCGTCGATCGAAACCGAAAGAGCGCTCTTCGGCAAACCATTGATCGTCGACGTACGAACCGTTCCGATGGTGTTTGTACCCGGAAGATTTACGATCAGGTCGAGTGCGTCACGCGATTGAATCGGTGTCTCAATTATCTGTCGGCCTGTCATGTTAGTTCCGACCGTCGCCGACTGCGTTTGCAGTACTTCGGCTCCGCCGACGACTTCAACCACTTGAGACACATCGCCAATTTCTAATTTCGCATTGACAGTTGCGGGTGTGCCCACATCAACTTTTACTTCGTTTACAACTGCGGATTTGAACCCGTTTGCAGTGATAGTGACTGTGTAGATTCCGTTCCCCACCGCTGGGATACGGTAGGTACCGCTATCGCTGGTTACAGCGGTGAACTCTTGTCCTCCCGGACCACGAACCACGATCTTTGCATTAGGGACCAATGCGCCGTTTACGTCCTCCACCTTTCCAGAGATCGACCCTGTCGTCTGAGCTAAGACGACCGCCGAGCTTAAGAAAAGGAAAAACAACGGCAAAGCAAAGTACTTTGTTCTCATATTTCCTCCAATCTTTCTATTCGAAAAGCGAAATCAGCGACAGCTTGAAAATAGTCCAAAAAGTTGAACAATTCGGGATTGGCTGTTGGTGATCACAAAGGGATTTGGGCAAGAAATATGCCAAGTAGGCCGATCTGAGATTCGCTCTGTATCGGATTCCGTGTGTCGCAAGCAGCGCTCGATGTTTTAAATCGGACACAATCGGAAAAATTGGATTTGGAAACGGGAAAAAGAATTATCTGCAAAGATTTTAGAACTTTGAACAAAAAAAACGTTCCGTTTTTTGAATTGCACGATTCTGAGGACGAAACGTTTCGAAAATGCGATGGCGGATTCTACTGCGACCGGATCGGTTACATCAATTATTAAATTGAGAAAAATCAACGTGAAAATTTATTGAATTTTCTTCAAAATTGAAGATTTTTTTGCTTGACGACGTGTAGGCTTTTCCCGTGGCGGAATAAGCGTTCACGAGATTTCAGTAAACAGAGGTACTTTATGAACCCAATGCTTTTATATCGAAAACGTCAAAATGCGATTCGCGAATTCGACAGAAATGCGAATACGCCGGCAGTTATGAACAATAAGCTCGAGGCCCTGCGGGTTTTGGCAAACTCGATCTTGAGCGAAGTCGCCTCGTTGGAACAAGATCGTGATGTTATGGTAAAAAACGACATCGACCTTTCTGATGAGGTCCAGCGGTTCGAAACGAACATTATCAAATGTGCCTTGGTTCGCACGGGCGGACGGCAACGGCAGGCAGCACGACTCCTTCATATAAAGCCGACGACACTTCACGCTAAGATGAAGAGGTACGGCATCTTGCAAAGTGATTCAGACGAAAGCGGCTGGGGAAACTACACCGACGATCTCCGGTTAGAGACTGCTAATTAGAATCTCAAGAGCTCGAAATGAAAGGCGACGGCCACATCGTCGCCTTTTTTCCATTTATACAGTCATTTGACTTATGCAGTCATTCGACCGGCACGAGCCGCATGATCTTATCGTCATCGATCGCGGGCTTTCCGCGACCGTCACGATTTGAGGTAGAAAAGTAAATGGATCCGTCCGGCCCTTCAGCAACCTCACGGATGCGGCCCACTTTTCCTTCAAGCAAATTCTCTTGACCGAGCACCGTCCGTCCGGAAAGGGCGACTCGAACGATTCGAACACCGCGTAAACAGCCGAACAATAGACTCCCGTTAAGATCAGGAAACATCGAGCCGTAATAAAATGTCGCACTGGCCGGAGCGCATGCGGGCGTATATTCCAGAATAGGAGTCACCATGCCCGGACGTGTCTCTTTTCTCACGATCTCGGGCCAACCGTAATTCTTTCCTTTTTCAACGATGTTAACTTCATCAGCGCCGTCGCCCTTGCCTTCAAATCCGGTTGGCCCGTGCTCGGTCTGGAACATCAAGCTCGAGCCGCGTTGCCACGTAAGGCCCTGAGCATTTCGATGCCCGGTCGACCAGATCTCCGGACGATATCCCGCCTTTCCGACAAACGGGTTATCGCGCGGGATAGTGCCGTCATCATTCAGTCGAAGCGTTTTGCCGGCAAGGGAATTATTGTCCTGAGCAAGCTTCCAGTCGGTCGAGTCACCGGTCGTTACGTACAGTTTTAGATCAGGCCCGAAACGGGCGCGCATCCCTGCGTGATTCGGCGCACCCGGAATATTTTCGACGATCACCTTAGGCTCGGTGAAAGCACCGTTGACGAATTTATACCGCATTACCTTCACGTGCTTCCCATCCGAATTGTACGAATACGCGAGGTAGACAAAATTATTCGTGGCAAAATTTGGATGCACCGAAATATCCATTAAACCGCTTTCACCTGATGGCTCGACATCGGGCACTATGAAAACCGGATTCGGCTGCATCTTATTTCCGACGATCATGCGTACCCTTCCCGGCCGCTCCGTAAAGAGCATTTCGCCGGTCGGTAGCCAGGCAAATGCCCAAGGCACTTCTAAACCGCTTGCGATCGTTTCAACACGGAATCGTGCAGCATTGGTGGTCGTGAAAACCTCTTGCGTTTCGACGCCGGGCGCAGCCTTCGCACAGCCCGTTGCCCAGGCCGCTATGCAAATCAATGTAAATGCGAACTGCTGCATACTCGCCTTAGAACGAGTATCTTACTTCGGAATTCAGTTTTGGAATAGTTATCAGCCTATTCGCAAGATCAGGTAAGTCTCAAGACGCGCGATTCACTTATTTCATTTTCGACTGTATTACCTTTATCGTTTCCAAATGTTTCTTAAGGACGGGCAAGGTTTTTGCGGCGAATGCCTTCGCTTGTAAGTCTGAATCGTCTTCGGCTTGGTCTTCGAACATCTGCACGTCCGCCTCGTGATCATCTACCATCGCCTGAACATATTCACGGTCAAAATCGCCACCTTCGAGCTTATTGAGCTCATCAATCGTAGATCGATTACGCGGGCCGATTTCGGTGGGTAGCGTTATCTTTTGTTTCGCAGCGATCGTCTTTAATTCGTTATTCGCTTTCGAATGATCTGTGATCATCATTTGGGCGAACTTTTTTACTTCGGGATTCTGGGCCTTCTTTACAGCCATCTTGCCCATTTCCACCTCCGACAATCCGCCATCAGCCGCTTCCGACCAAAAATTCTTCTCAGCGGTCGTAGCGTTCTTTTGATTCGCATTTGTCATATTCGAACTCGAAGGCACAGCCGTCGAATTCGAAGCGGGGGTAGGAAGACTAGATTTGTCGGGACCGGTGTTCGACGAGCTCTCTCGCGTATTCGCACACGAAAGCATCGTCCAGGCAAAAGCTAATAATAAAAACGGCATGAGATTCTTCATTGGATGTTCCCCTTGCACTCGAATCTAGTGCAACGAATCAACGGCGAGTGTCGGCTGGAAAACAATAAACAAATTGAACTAGATCATTTTTGCTTTTGTGGCGCCCTTCAGAAGTAATAGAATTAAAAATGCAATAAGTTTTCGGAGGAGCCGACACGGCTGAGAGGTGTGTTCAACACGACTCCTGGAACCTGATGCGGATAATACCGACGAAGGGAGAAAAACGATGAAAGAAAAGTTGTCAGCAGTTAGCGATCGGCAATCAGCCGAAAAGAACAGCGACCAGATAAAATTGCCGGCCTCGCGGAAGGTTTACGTCGAAACTAATACGATCAACCAAATTTTATGCGTGCCGTTTCGTGAGATCGCGCTTTCACCCTCAAAGGAAATGGACGGCACGATCGGCGAGAATCCACCGGTCCGCGTCTATGACACAAGTGGTGTTTGGACCGATCCGGATGTGAAATGTGATGTTCGCGACGGACTGCCGGCACTTCGCCGCGACTGGATCGTTGCTCGTAGCGATGTCGAGGAATACGCCGGCCGCAAGATCTTGCCGCAGGACAACGGTTACCTGACGAAAGGGGCGGAAGATGTCGCTCGGGTCAAGGACACGGGAGCTCTCGAGGAGTTTCCCGGCCTGAAGCGAGCCCCATTAAGGGCAAAGCCTGGAGCATGCGTCACGCAGATGCATTATGCGCGCAAAGGCACCATTACTCCAGAAATGGAGTATGTCGCGATCCGCGAAAATCTCGGGCGACAGGCAGCGTTCGATCATTTGGCGTTGTCGAAACGCAGCGACCGTTCATCGCTCAATCATCAGCATAAGGGCGAGTCGTTCGGTGCATCCGTACCGGAATTTGTGACGCCCGAGTTTGTCCGCAGCGAAGTGGCTCGCGGACGTGCGATCATTCCTGCGAACATCAATCATCCAGAATCCGAGCCGATGATAATCGGCCGCAATTTCCTGGTCAAGATCAACGCGAACATCGGCAACTCGGCCATAGCGTCATCGATCGAGGAAGAGGTCGAGAAGATGCGCTGGTCGACGCTGTGGGGCGCCGATACGGTAATGGACCTGTCGACCGGCAAAAACATACACGCGACGCGCGAGTGGATCTTGCGAAACTCGCCCGTACCCATTGGCACCGTTCCGATCTATCAGGCCCTCGAGAAAGTGAATGGCAAAGCCGAAGAGTTGACGTGGGAGATCTATCGCGACACTCTCATCGAGCAGGCCGAGCAGGGCGTCGACTACTTTACGATCCACGCCGGAGTCCGCCTGCCTTATATTCCGTTAACGGCGAAACGAACGACCGGTATCGTCAGCCGCGGCGGATCGATCATGGCAAAGTGGTGTCTCGCACATCACGAAGAGAGTTTTCTCTACACACGTTTTCGCGAAATCTGCGAGATCATGCGGACATACGATGTCAGCTTCTCGCTCGGCGATGGACTGCGGCCGGGATCTATCGCAGACGCGAACGACGACGCGCAATTTGCCGAGCTCGACACGCTTGGCGAGCTGACCAAGATCGCGTGGGAGATGGATTGCCAGACGATGATCGAAGGACCGGGCCACGTGCCGATGCATTTGATCAAAGAGAACATGGACAAGCAGCTCGAGGTTTGCGGCGAGGCGCCGTTCTACACGCTCGGGCCGTTGACGACCGACATCGCACCCGGCTACGACCACATCACGTCTGGCATTGGCGCGGCGATGATCGGATGGTTCGGGACAGCGATGCTCTGCTACGTCACGCCGAAGGAACATCTCGGTCTGCCGAACAAGCAGGACGTGAAGGAAGGTGTTATCACATACAAGCTCGCGGCGCACGCGGCCGATCTTGCGAAAGGGCATCCCGGTGCCCAGTATCGCGACAACGCTCTTTCAAAAGCGCGTTTCGAATTCCGCTGGGAAGACCAGTTCAACCTCGGGCTCGATCCTGAAAAGGCTAAGGAGTTTCATGACGAAACTCTTCCAGCCGAAGGCGCAAAGCTCGCGCATTTTTGCTCAATGTGCGGTCCGCACTTCTGCTCGATGAAGATCACGCAGGACGTCCGCGACTATGCCATAGCCCAAAACATTGAGGCTGAAAAGGCTCTCGCCGTGGGCATGTCAGCGAAGGCCAAAGAGTTCGTCGACGCCGGCGGTGAGATCTATCAGGGGAATCTCCCTGACGGAGCTAAGCACGACCACTAGATTTCTATCGGCTTTCAAAGATCACATGTGCGGTCGCATGTTCCGTGGTATGCGATATCGAAACGTGTGTAACGGTTGCGCCGAGATCGGCAAGCAATTGCCCGGCTTCGCCCGACACCACCAGCGACGGCACGCCATCGGCATCGTTTACGATCTCTATGTCGTGCCAGGTTATCTTTCCACGCCAACCGGTTTTTAATGCCTTTAGGAAAGCTTCTTTTGCGGCGAACCGGCCCGCGTAGCTTTGTGCCGCGGCCGCACCCTTTGCGTCGCAATATTCACGTTCGGCTTTTGTGAAGACACGCTCGGTAAAACGCGGAGTTCTCGCCATGGTTTCAGCGATGCGATAAACTTCCACTATGTCAATGCCTGTCGAGACGATCATAGATCAGCCGTCGGTTGCCAGTGGTCAGTTGTCAGCCGACGATGAGAGAACTTTAACAGAATCAGGCTTTTACTGGCGAGAACGCGGCGGTGTAAAAGTGCTCGTCTGTAGACGCCTTGAGGACGCCGGTTTCGTAAACGGGTTTTCGACTAGAGTCGGCGGCGTTTCTGAATTCCCTAAAGATTCGCTGAATCTCGCCGGCTTCGACGAAGACTCCGCGGAAAATATCTACGAGAACCGGCGACGGTTTTTGAACATCTTTGACGGCCAATTTGCACTCGCGACGGCGTGGCAAGTGCATGGAGACGGCGTCAAAACGGTCCGGACCGAAGACGATATCAGAAACAGTGAAGAGCGGTTCGACGCCCTGGTTTCGGATCGGACAGAAACGCTCGTAGGTGTGAAAACTGCTGACTGTGTGCCGATCCTGCTCGCTGACCCGGCAACGGGTTCCTTCGGTGCGGTCCATGCCGGCTGGAAAGGAACCGCAGCGGGAATTGTCACGAAGGCGATCGAAAAGCTTGCAGCTGAATTTGGTTCGAAGCCAGAAAACCTGATCGCGGCGATCGGCCCGAGCTCTTCCTGCGACAACTACGAAGTTGGCCGCGATGTTATCGAGCGGTTCGCTGCGTCGTTCGCGAACCATGAAAAATACTTCCGGGAAACGCGTCCCGGGCATGCTTTGGTCGATCTGAAAGCCGCAAATCGCGATCTTTTGATCTTCGCCGGCGTCGATCCGGCAAATATCAGCATTACTTCGCTCTGCACGATGGCCCGCACCGACCTTTTCTTTTCCTACCGCGTCGAGAAAAAGAAATTCGGCAAAACCGGCCGCCTGCTTTCAGTTATCGGCAGTCGGTGAAGAGTAACTGACCGCCGATAATGCGTATTTCCTGAACATTAATTGAATTTGCGCATCTAATAAAATACAATTTCGCTAGCCCACTCCGGAGGTTTTTTTCAGTGAAGCGTAGTTTTGTCTTCGTCGCCCTTTTTCTTCTCACGTTATCGGTTTGCAAAGTCGCGGTCGCTGCACCGGCTGACGTTTGGATCAGCGTCCAATCCAAGAATTTTCATCTTATCGGGAACGCGTCGGAAAAGAACATTCGTACGGTTGCGACGCGCCTCGAACAGTTTCGCGAAACGTTTCGGCTGTTGTTTCCCGGAATGAAGATCGCAAGTTCCACGCCGACGACCGTAATTGTTTTCAAGAGTGCCGCGGCGTACAGGCCGTTCAAACCGAAACGTCCCGACGGAAAGCCGGACGACGGCATCGCAGGTTATTTTCAATCAGGCGACGACGTAAACTACATCACTCTCTCGACCGAGGGCGAGACCGAGGACACTTTCGGCACGATCTTTCACGAGTACACGCATTTCATGCTCGACACGAGCATCGGAAAGGCAAACATTCCGCCGTGGTTTAACGAAGGGCTCGCCGAGTATTACCAAACCTACAAGATCGAAGAAGATCAAAAGGTAACGCTCGGCATCGTCCAAAGCGCCCATCTCAACCTGCTTCAGCAGACAAAGCTGATCCCGCTAAACCAATTTTTTGCGATCGATAATTATTCGCTGCATGCGAACGGCGATCATTCGCGGAGCATCTTTTACGCACAGGCGTGGGTGCTGATGCATTACCTGATACAGGGCAACGGCGGAAACAATGTGAAGAGTCTCGAGCGGTTCCTTTCGCTTGTGCTCCGAGACGTTGCGCCCGAAAGCGCGTTCAAGCAGGCGTTCAATTCGGATTACGCGACGATGGAACGCGAGCTGACCGAATATATAAGGAAAAACAAATACACCGCGTCGCTCTTCCCGCTCAAGAACAAGCTGGTCTTCGATGCGGAAATGACCGTCGCACCGATCAGCGAAGCGACGACAGCGACGTATCTCGGCGACCTGCTGCTTCACACGCAGCAATATAACGATTCGGAGATTCAGTTGAAGCAGGCGCTTGCCGCGGAGCCCGACAGCGTGATGGCAAACACGTCGATGGGCCTCGTAAAAATGAAACAGCGCAATTTTCCGGAGGCAAAACGGTTTCTCGAGCGGGCGATCGCGCTGGACGGCAAGAGCGCTTTCGCGCACTACAACTATGCGTTTGCGCTCAGCCGCGAAGGGCTTGACGAATTTGGTTATGCGCAAAACTACACGCCCGAGACCGCGGCGAAAATGCGCGCTTCGCTGGCAAAGGCGATCGAACTGAATCCGCAGTTTCCGGAAAGCTATCGGCTGCTTGGATTCGTCAGCCTGGTGACCGGCGACGATCTGGATAACGCACTGAAACTTGTGAATCGTGGATTGGCAGTCCAGCCGGGCGATCCCGGCCTTATGCTGGTCGCCGCGAAAATAATGCTTCGGCAGGAAAAATTTGACACCGCGCGCTCGCTTGCCGAAAAAGTCGCAAAGTCGACAGAAAGAAAAGAGACAAAAGCCGACGCTGAAGAAGTGATCGCGACGATCGAGCGGACACTTGACGCGAAAGCCGCATACGAAAAGCAGGTGGCTGATGCGAGGGCGCAATACGAGGCGAATGCGCTAAAGCTGAACCTTGCGACGTC
>Ga0207701_10001280_pt1 | contig 26578 bp, 29 predicted proteins | sample KBSSwiSSwithPhiX_FD_184294 | JGI IMG/M metagenome (GOLD analysis project Ga0207701, IMG submission 184294) | Switchgrass rhizosphere bulk soil microbial communities from Kellogg Biological Station, Michigan, USA, with PhiX - S5 (SPAdes) (version 2) | ecosystem: Environmental > Terrestrial >... | reverse complement strand
GAGCGTCAGTTAGTAAACGGGTGAGGCGTTCGGGGTCGTGCAGCAATAAATTGGGCCGCTTGTAGGTTGCGAAGCGACGCGCAAATCCGAGCGTCAATACATTCGGATCAAACAGATGCTTTGCAGTTTCAACAGTCTCGTCGGACGCACCCGATGCAATCAGTAGCTGGGACAATCGTTCGCGGGCGTATACGACAAGAGACCGGCTTGCATGGGTGCGCATTTCCCAGAGCTCGCCGTCGGAAACGCTTCGAATGTCCCGCTCCAGTGTTTCTGTCGTGCCGAGCCAGCGATCCTTTCCGCAGGCCGCCGTCCAAAGCGCATCGGCCGCCGCCGAGTCCCAACTTGGCATATGCACACCGTTGGTCACGTGTCCGATTGGGATTTCATCTTCCGGCCAGCGCGGGAAGAGGGGCTCAAACAATCGTCGGCTAACCTTTCCGTGTAAACGGCTTACCCCGTTGACGGCGCCGCTTGCGCGGATCGCGAGATAGGCCATGTTGAAGCTCTCTTGCGGGTCGTTTCGGTTTTGGCGTCCCAAGGCCAGCAACTCATGAAGCTTTAGGCCGAGTTCCTTCTGGGCGTACCCACTAAGGTATTGCTCGATCAAGTCGGGAGCGAACCGGTCAAAACCAGCGGCCACCGCAGTGTGACTGGTGAAGAGATTACCCGCTCGTGTCACGGCCAATGCAACTTCGAAGGACTGTCCTGTCTTTTTGATGAAGCTCCGCGCGCGTTCTAACACGGCAAAAGCTGCGTGTCCTTCATTCAAGTGACAGACTTCCGGATGGATGCCGAGCGCTTCGAGCAGCCGCCACCCACCGATGCCGAGAGTCAGCTCTTGCTTGAGGCGCAGCTCGGGTCCTCCACCATAGAGTTCGCTAGTAATCCCTCGATGAGCGGGAAAGTTCGCCGCGTCATTGCTATCCAATAGATAGAGCTTCGCTCGGCCAATCCGTACCTCCCAGGCACGCAGCCAGACCGAGTAACCCGGCAACGCAATCTCCACCCGCAACCATTCTCCGTTTGCCTGCCGCAAAGGGATAATTGGCAGTTGGCCCGGATCGTTGTAGGGAAAGAGGGCCTGTTGCGCCCCGTCCTTGTCAATCACCTGGCGAAAATAGCCTTGTTGGTAGAGCAGTCCCACACCGATGACCGGCACACCCAAATCGCTGGCAGCTTTGAGCTGATCGCCGGCGACATTGCCAAGCCCGCCCGAGTAAATCGGCAGCGCTTCGCTCAACATGAATTCCATGCTGAAATAGGCGACACAGCTCAGAGAAGTCCGCTGATAATTTTGTTGAAACCACGCGGGCGCCTCCGCCGCTTCACGTCTAGCTTTCACAAGAGCATCGACTTTCTTACGGAATACAGGGTCAGCCAACATACGTTGTATTTGGTCCCGCGAGACAGTCTGCAGGATGACCCAGGGGTTTTGGGTAATCTTCCATAGGTCGGGATCAAGCTGTCGCCATAGTTCGTCCGCGTAATGATTCCATGACCAGCGCAGATCCAGGGCAAGCTCTGTCAACTCATCGAACCCCTCAATTTCCGCCGGTAGGAAACTGTAGAGTGGACTTAAACCGCGTGTTTGTTTGCTCATTGGCTTTACTCAGGCAAAGAGCAACGCGGAGGGTAAGATAATCGACACCGAGCTCACGACATCAAACGAGAGAGCTTTTGAGAACCAAAGTCAAATTGCAAGGAACTCGGATTGTGGTCTCACGAAGCGATTCGCTTTGCGAGTTTTGCCGAGTATTGTCTTTTGGTGACCGCGCTTCTCGATCCGATCGTTGCCGCGCATTGACATGAGCGCCGATGTGTGAAAGGTGACGCAACAGACGTGTAACCAGCGGAACATCTTTGGCAGTCACCGAGAGGATCGCTCGCGAGAGGAGCCACTATGTATTCACGGATGCTGATCCCGCTTGACGGATCCAAACTTGCCGAGCAAGTTTTACCCTATGCCCGCTATTTGGCTAACGCCTTAACCCTCCCCGTTGAGCTCTTCCAGGCCGTGGACGCCGCTGCTCTCGAGGCCTTGGCCAATCCTGCGCAAAGTCGGTACATAGATACGCTACTGAACGAGAAGCGCACGAGCAGCGCACAATATCTGGAAACCGTCGGCAAATCTTTCCAACAAGGTCGAATTGCTTCTGCAGTGGCAGCGACGAGACTGTCAAAGCACCGGGTGATCGCCTGTGCTTCAACAATTGATGCACTCGGAAGCTTCATTGGTAGGTCACATGGAACACACTGACGGTGAACAAATGCGTGCGTAGATCGCGACGGCTATTTGCCCTTCTGCGCAGGTACCACCAAGACGGGACAAGAGGCGGCTCGGAGAAGTTTATCCGTCACGCTGCCGATCAGCGCGCGGGAGAGACCGGTGCGGCCGTGCGAACACATCACAATGAGATCGACCTGCTCATTTTCGGCGCAGTCGAGAATCGCGCCGTAGGGCTGCCCGGCATCCACCAGCTTTTTAATCCGAACATGCGATGCTGCATCACCGATCTTCTCTGCGATAAACTCATCCAGCCGCTTCTTGTGTCTTTCTATATCGCCTTTATTAATGGTATTGGTTTCGTCCAGCAACACCACATTCAAGACGAGCAATTCCGCAGCGGCATCACTTGCCAGCTGGCATGCGTAACGAACGCCGCCAGCAGAGAGATCGGAGAAATCTGTTGGGGCAAGAATTTTTTTTGGCAAGCTCATGGTTACGCTCCTCCATTAGTCGACGTTGCCTAGCACTTATTGAATATTCAAAATGCCTGCCACGAGCGGTTAGAGTTTGTAGCCGATCTTGCGCAACAGTTCTTTGCGCCAGGCAATCCCCGCTTCGTCCTCGACCCCATTGCTTTTACCGCCATCGATCACGCCCATGATACCGCGCCCCTGATCGGTTTCCGCGATTATAACTTCGACGGGATTCGACGTGGCGCAAAAGATGCGGCACACTTCCGGAATATTTTTTAGCGTGTTGAGTATGTTGATGGGAAAAAAGCCTGGGCCCAAGAATAGAATGAAGCTATGACCGGCTGACAGCGCAAGCGCGTTGCGTTTGGCGAGCTCGATCAAGCCGTCATCCGTGCCAGTCCAGCGCACCAGCAGCGCCCCCGAAGCTTCGCAAAAGGCAAAACCAAATTTGATTCCCGGTACGCTCTGCACCAACGCTTCATGAACATCCTCGACAGTTTTAACGAAATGGCTCTGGCCGAGCACAAAATTGATATCATCTGGCTTATCGATCTTCAGCGTGCTCAACTGCATACGTCATTCCAATTCTAGCAGAACCCAACCAGCAGCACCTCGATGAAAATAGGGCCGCGGCAGATTTAACGACGCGGGCGCAGCCGGTTCAAGCGGCGCGAAGCAGTAAGACCGGATCTTGGCAATGCTGCACGGCCTTTTCTGCAACGCTGCCAAGCAGCCAGCGGCCGATGCCTGAGCGCCCGTGGGTCGACATCGCAACCAGATTGTTCTCGGTTCGGACTGCAAAATCGATGATCTCAGTTGCGGCATCGCCGAGCAGTGCTGTAGAGATCACATTGTCGAGACCTTCCGCACGCAGCGCCTGGACTTTCCCGTCAAGGTAGGTTTCTGCTTCGCTCTTTATGTTTTCGTTGAATCGAGCCGTGCTCTGAGCAATCACACCATCGGTGATAATGTAAGTTTCCGCCGCCGGGGTATAAACCCGAATGAGTTGGACTTCCAACTTGAGTGGCTTGGCGAGTCCTATCACCGTAGGCAGCACTTTTTCGGCCAATCCGGAGCCGTCAAGCGGCACAATAATCGTTTTGAAGTTCACAGCGATCGCGGGGTCAACTTTTTCCGTCGGGCGAACGATCAGCAACGGATTGGCGGCATGCTGCACAACCTTGCTTGTGACGCTGCCCATTAACCAGCGGCGTAGGCCCGACATGCCATGCGTCGCCATCGCGATCAAACAATGCGGATCGCTGCGATAACCTTCGATGATTACTGTCGCCGCCTCGCCGGTCTCGACATGAAAGTTGGTGGATACGCCGGAAGAAAAATATTTTTCGCGAACTCCCTCCAAATAGCCCCTCGCACGGGCAGGCGACCAAGACGGATGATTAGAAGCGGATTCGATCACCGTGAAAAGATCGACCGGCAGATTGAGGGGCGTGGCGAAGAACCGCGCAAAAGGAAGAATTTGCTCGGCGAGCCGCGATCCATCCAGGGGCACCGAAATCCTGCTGAACATTCGCGCTCTCCCCGTGGTCCTCAATGAGGTGCTCGGAACACTAGAACTGGGCTGCTGCAGTGGCGGACGACGGTCTCCGCAACGCTCCCCACCGCCCAACGGCGCACGCCAGATCGCCCGTGCGAGCACATCGCGATTAGGCGATCCGGTCGATTGCCCGCATAGTTGATAATTTCATCGGCGTCATAGCCCTGCCTGGAAGCGATAGTGACGCTGCTCACGCCGGCTTTTTTCAATGCAGCTTTCTTTTCTTCTAAATAGTTCAATACGTCAGCCTCGGTTTGGGCGAGCAATCGATCCAAATCGATGGCGAACCCGCCACCGGCATCGTAAAACCCGGGCGGGATGTTGTAAGCACGAAACAGCACCATCTCGGCATCGAGCTTCTTAGCCAGCTCGCTAACCGGCGGCAGGACGCTTTCAGCAAGCGCAGAGCCGTCGAGGGGCACCATGATCGACTGAATCGAGACTTGTTGCTCGGTGACAGCGGTCGGCATCGACCGGATTAAGAGCAAAGGATTGCTGGTGCTGCGTAACACCTTTTCCGCCACGCTGCCTAACAGCCAACGATTCAGACCGGAGCGACCATGAGTCGCCATTGCGATGATCGCTGCAGGGTTTTGTGCCGCATACTCCACAATCGAGGACGCGGGGTTGCCTTTCAAGATACGGCAATCGATTTGCCCATTGGCGAAACTTGGCGCGATCTTTTCTAAGTACTCCCGGCGTCTTCGGGTCTCGTCTTCGGCAAGCTGATCGAGAAACAGCGATTCGTAAGCAGCGGCGCTGCGCGCGAGTTCCGTCAAGTCGATGATCGAGATCAATTCGATAGGAATACGAAGCCTGGCGGCGAGCAGCAGTACGTACGGTAAAACCGCTTCGGCCGCGGGCGAACCGTCTAGCGTCACCAAAATTTTCGTTGGCACGGTATCCATGGCCGATTGTGTTTCTATCGCGCTCTCGCCACCAGCACCGGGTCAGCGGTGTGGCGCACGACATTTTCCGTAACGCTGCCGAGCACCCAGCGTCTTACACCGGAACGACCGTGTGAACACATAGCGATCAAAGCGTCCGGCGTCTTGCGTCCGATAGCGATGATCTCGTCGCCGGCAAAACCTTCCTTGGAAATAGCCGAGACTTTTTCCACGCCGAGCTTCTTGATCTCAGCCATTCTTTTTTCGAGATACTCGTTGGTTTCGTCGCGCACGGCGGAAATGAGATCGTCGTAGTTGACGGCATAAAAACCATCATCACCGGCATACGCGTTGTATGGAATGTGGTAAGCGCGAAACAGCACGACTTCGAGTCCGAGTTTTTTTGCCACGCCGGCGGCCATCGGCAGGATGCTCTCCGCCAATTCGGAACCGTCGAGCGGCACGATAATGCTTTTGAACGAAGCCTCTCCGTTTCCAGGAGCTGCTTCAGTAGCGCGCACCAACAGCAGCGCATTGGCAGCGCCGCGCAGGACCTTTTCGGCCACGCTGCCCAGAAGGAATCGGTTGAGGCCCGAACGGCCGTGGGTCGCCATGGCGATGAGCATTGCCTTATCGGTTTCGCCCCTTTCGATGATCACATCCTCAGCCCTGCCTTTTTCCACTTTGCAGGTCACGGTGGCGCCGCTAAAGCTCTGTGCGACGCCGCGTAAATAATTTTCGCTGCTGTGCATTCCTTCTTCGATCATCGTATCAAGAAAGCGTGCCTTTTCGGCGGTGATATGGGTCGCCAGCTCGGCGATATCGATGACCGCCAACAACTCTATGGGGATTTTGAATTTCGCCGCTAAGTAGCGGGCGTAGGGCAGCACTTTTTCCGCGGTACTCGAACCGTCCAGCGGGATCAATATTTTGCTATACATGACCGTCCTCCTCGTCGCCAACAAGCTACCCTACACTCGTCCAAAGCTAAGATATTAGTCAACTTTTATTTTAACTTCTTTCGCCTTTGCCGCTTCAGTCTTCGGCAGACGGATCTCCAGAATTCCATTCTTGAAGGTCGCTTTGACTTTGTCGCCGTGCACATCAGTGGGTAACGGCAACGTTCTCACGAATGATCCGTAGGAACGCTCCGAGCGTAAATAGTTCTCTTTCTTAACTTCTTCCTCTTTTTTCTTTTCCCCTTTGATGGTCAGCGTGTGATCCGTCAAATTCACCTCGATGTTGTCTTTGGTCATGCCGGGGATTTCGGCCTTTACCACGATATCGTCTTTCTCTTCGAACATATCGACCGCCGGCGCAGTTACCTCCATGTCTTCACCGCCAAACCATCGCTGTGACCACCACGGTCGCGTTCTGCGTCCGAAGTATTCATCCATCATGCGATCCATCTCCCGCTCCCACCGGGTCAAATCCATAAAGGGTCGCCAGGGGGCCACGGCCTTTGTTTCTTTTTCTTTGCCTGCCATTGTTCCCTCCCTTTCTTACGTCCCGCCGGACTGAAGATAAATTGCGCAATCGTTATGCCAGGAATGGCGCGGAAATTTCGCCAGTCTCGAGAAGGATTTCGCAAGGTTGAAAAAAAACTCACGAGTTCGTGTCAATAATGAAATTGAAAGCGAAACGATCGGAAAGTTGTCGAGCGCGGCACGGATAGGAGTCGTTTGTTTGCAAAGCGGTACGGTGCGACAATCGCACCCACGATAAGCTGGTGACCCTGAGTCGTATCTCGGAGTCCGCCAATGGCACTTAGTTCGCAGCTGCCTCCATGACTGGCTGGGAAAAGGACTGATTAATGATGAATAATTTTTATGAGCCGCATGTGACCAGGCCGATAAAAAGTGCTGCCCGAGGCGAACAAAGATCAATTTTACTCATGGAACCAAAGCCATTGGCGGCGTTCGTGATTGCATGCTTTATTGGGCTGGCGATTTTATTTCATTTCGATGACGCTTCAGCTCAGGAAGCGGAAGTCATTGCCGGCGGGGAACTCGAGTATCAAAAGTATTGCGCTGTCTGTCACGGCGTCGATGCTAGGGGCGGCGGAATCATGGCAAAGTTCCTCACCATCAGACCAGCGGACCTCACCCAGATAGCAACTAGGAACGGTGGCACATTTCCGTTTTGGCAAATCTATCGGGTGATCGATGGCGGCGAGGTTCGCGGGCATGGCAGCCGCGATATGCCCATTTGGGGTGATCGCTTCAGAACCCAGGCGGGCGGAAATGATCCTGGATCGCGTGCCCAAGCCGCGGGGAGATTGCTGGGTCTGGTGTTCTACCTACAGTATATACAGCAATAGCCTTCACCCCGCAGTATCGTTGGCACCGGAACCATTCCTCTCGAGGCGCCGGTGCGTAACAGACAGACGCGCTTATTAGACGCTATTCCGCTGGTCTGAGCCTTCCCACTTTATTGCGAATGGTCCGGCAGTTTTCTATTATTTTTCAAGCGAGAGCGGAAAAATCTCTCGTCTGAAGAGCACAAGAGGAGCGGAGAATCCTGCAATGAGCTTGAAAAAGCAATACCTGAAAAAGAATTCATCCTGCAAAGTAACTTTTTCACTTCCGAAGGAGGCGGCTGGTTCAGCGGCGCATGTAAGCCTAGTCGGAGATTTTAACGCGTGGAATAAAGATGCGATTCCGATGAAGAGACTCAAAAATGGTGGCTTTACAGCAACCCTGACGCTGCAAGCGAACAAGGAGTATCATTTCCGTTACTTTCTCGATGGCGAGCGCTGGGAGAACGACTGGAACGCTGATAGGTACGTCCCCAATAGCCACGGCAGTGACGATTCGGTGGTTGTAGTTTAGCGTCAGGCAAAGACGGAAATTTTTTCCTGTCGTGAGGTAAGCAGCTCGATGACTTCCTCATCAGAGACTTGACTGAAATCGTTGAAGAACTGCCCGACCGCAGAAAAGTCGGCGGGGGTTTCCAAGCAAACGAGGGCGTCGCACTCGCTCAGCAGCAACTTTGCAGCTTCCGGCGAAGCAACCGCCACCGCAGCAATCAGTTTTTTGGGTTGCCGTCCTCGCACCGAACGCAGCGCGGCAATCATTGTGGATCCGGTAGCTGTACCGTCATCGACGACAATCACCAATCGGCCGCATGGGTTTATGGCTTCGCGGATGGGGGTATACTGTGTGCGCCTCTTTTGTAAGAGGGCCAGTTGCTGTTGCTTTTCCGATTCTATATAGCTGGCGCTGACTTCCGCAGCCCAAGCCGAAAAGAAGGTGTTGCCGCCCTCATCTATCGCCCCGATCGCGAGCTCAGGCTGCCCTGGATGCCCGAGCTTACGTACAAGAATCACATCTAAACTGCCACCCAACTCATCTGCGATGATTCTAGCCATAGGTACTGCGCCCCGCGGAATAGCCAAAACGAGCGGATTGTCCTGTTCGCAATAGGCACTGAGGCGCTCCACCAGCAACTTCGCCGCATGTTCCCGATTCGCAAATAGCATGTGCTGCCTCGACTTTCTGGACCAGAGCGGCAGCCGTTGAAGGCTTCGCTTCCAGCTATTGCTATAGCGCAGTAGGGAGCGACTCAAATTTGGTCCTCGTCTGTTCATAACTCCGTTATCGTTTAGTGCCCGCTGGATCCACCGCCCTGAATGGCCTCTTCCCTGATTTTGGCGTACGCTGAACAACGCACAGGCTATGCCATGTAGGATTTTATTGTAGAAGAGAACTCATCGATAGAGCGTCCAACTGTCTGACAAAGTGGAACTGGTCAGTCTGATTGTCGGTAATTTCACTACCTTGACAGCTCCAGGTGCAGTGCTTATCCTAAACGTGATCTCGCCGGTTGCACGCCAAGCCCCTGATCTCCCAGTTCTTTAGTTAAACCAGCTTTAGTGGACCGCTTGGGAACAGCTCGTGCATAAAAAATTCTTTTTAGCCGTGAACCGAAGCGAGGATCTACGCGTCTAAACTATTTACCCGGGCGGAGGCGCTCGGGGGCCACTGCGACAAGATAAGGAGTGTTTCATGACACCGCCATTTGACGCTGATCGAACCGCGAATAATGAGATAGAACCCCAAGATCTTGGAGGCGTGCAATTTCCAGAACAGGACCAGGAATTTCCTGCCGCTATCGAGGCGCCGGAGGAGTCGCCCGAGGAGGAAGAACAGGAGCAGGAGACCTCGGATGCTTCGCTGAGTTCCGTTCAGCAGTACCTACAGGATATTGGTTCCGTGCCTCTGCTGAGCCGCGAGCGCGAAATCGAACTCGCAAAGGAAGTCGAGAGCGCGACACAGCAGATTTTTGAGGCCCTGTTTTCGACGCCTTTCGCCCTTCATCGGATTATCGAATTCGGTCGTGCGCTGAGAGCTGGCGAAATCGAACTGCGCGATATTATCGCAAAGTCCGAGGACGACGATGACGAGGGTGTGAGCAGCATAGATCCAAAACCCTTTTTGAAGCAGGTTGCGAAGCTTTCCCGTCAGGTCGAGCACTGGGAGCGCATTTGGCGGGAGGCGAATAGAGCCAGGGTTAGCGAAGTCAGGCGCCAACGTTTAGCGCATGACGAAAAGGCGCAATTGACGAAGATTCTGGGCACGATCAAGGAACTCCGCTTGGCGTCCGATCAGCTGGAGAAGATGATTACCCAGCTGGGCAGTCTGGCCGAACGCATTGTCGGGCTCGAACAGCAAGCACACAGTCACTCACGCTCGAAGAAAGAGGCGGCGGCCGCGGAGATTCAGGCGCTTGAAAAAGCCGCAGGACGACCTGCTAAAGCTTTGGCGGAACAAATCAGGCGTATCCGCGAGGGTGAAAATCGGGTCAAAGTCGCGCGCAAGGAGTTCACCGAGGCCAACTTACGTTTGGTCGTAAGCATCGCGAAGAAATATGTAAATCGCGGCCTCAGCTTTTTGGATCTGGTTCAGGAAGGTAATCTTGGACTCATGCGAGCGGTGGAGAAGTTCGATTATCGGCTTGGGTTCCGGTTTTCGACGTACGCAACCTGGTGGATTCGCCAAGGCATCACTCGAGGACTTATCGACACCGGACACACGATCCGGGTGCCCGTGCACCGGGTAGAATCACGGAACAAAGTGATTCAAACCGCGCGTGAGCTGCAGCGAAAGCTCGGCCGCGATCCGCGGCCGGAAGAACTGGCCAAAGAGCTGAACGTGTCAGTTGCGGAGCTGCTCAAGTTGGTGCAATCCCATGGCGAGCCGGTCTCGTTGCAGACGCCGATCTGGGAAGACGGCGATGAGCTGGGTGATTTTGTCGAGGACCGCGTGCGCCCGCAGCCGGAGAGCCAGGCGCTGGAAGGTTTGTTACAAACCGAGGTTCGACGAGCGCTCGCCGTCTTGACGCCACGTCAGGAAACGGTTCTGCGGAAGCGTTTCGGCATTGAAGAACGACGCGATTACACTTTGGAGGAGTTGGGTGAGATGTTCGCGGTCACACGCGAGCGCATTAGGCAAATCGAGCAGAAGTCGTTACAAATCCTGCGTAACCCGACGCGGCGAAAAGCGCAGATTCCGCCTACTCGGGAAGTTCCAGGCGATCCATCATTGAATTAGTCCATATCGGTCCATGCAAAAAGGGCACGGTGTCCACCGTGCCCTTTTTTTATTGATCCGGTCCGCACGGCTCTAGTCGCTGATCCCTAGTTTTTCGAGCTTCCGATAGAGTGTCGATAAGCTGAGCCCGAGGAGTTCCGCCGCGCGGACCTTATCGCCGCCAGCTTTCCCCAGAGTCCGCTCGATATGGCTTTTCTCGTATAGATCCACAGCTTTGTTGAGGTTGTCCTCCATCCCGTAATCGCCGTCCGCCGCTGATTGATGGCCCGGTAAATCCGCCGGCGAGATCCATTCGCCATTGCCGAGAATCATCGCCCGCTCCAGCACATTGTCCAGTTCACGAATATTGCCCTTCCAAGGCAGCGACATGAGAATCCTCATGGTCGCGCTGTCTACCCCTTTGTAATTGGTTTTCATCTCGAGGTTGTGGCGTCGAATAAGGTGCTCGACGAGCGACGGCAGATCCTCGAGCCTTTTGCGCAGGGGTGGAATATCGATTTCGAAAACGTTCAATCGGTAATAAAGATCTTCGCGAAACCGTCCGGCATCCACTTCGCCCTTTAGATCCCGATTCGACGCCGCCATAATGCGCACGTTCACCTTCACGGGTGTGGTCGAACCGACCGGCAATACCGTCTTTTCCTCGAGAACCCGGAGAAGCTTCGGCTGCAAACTGAGTGGCAGTTCGCCAATCTCGTCGAGAAAAATCGTGCCGCCGCGAGCGCGCTGAAATAGACCTTCTTGAGAGCTCACTGCGCCGGTGAACGAGCCCTTCATATGACCGAACAACTGGCTCTCGAGAAGGTTTTCTGGAATCGCACTACAATTGACAGGTAAAAATACATTCTCCCTGCCGAGACTCGCGTTATGAATGGTCCGGGCAACGACTTCCTTACCGACGCCGCTTTCGCCGCTGATCAGCACCGTCGTCGGCGTGGGGGCGACTTTCTTGATCATTTTGGCGATTTCTTGCATCGCCGGGCTTCGGCCGAGCGGTTGATCCGGGCCGAAGTGCACGTCGATCTCGCGCCGCAGGATCTGATTTTCCCAAGCAAGTTTACGATGCGAGATCAGCCGCTCGACTTTGCGCAAGACGTCCTCGAAAATTAACGGCTTTAGCAGATAGTCCTGAGCGCCCAATCGTAGTGCCTCCACCGCGGTATCGACAGATGCGTGAGCCGTCATGAGCATGATAAGCGACTGGGGCGAGACATTACGGGAGTGCTTCAAGACTTCGATGCCGTCAGCGCCGGGCATCATCAGATCGGTCAAAATAACGTCAAGGTCGTGCTTATTGATCAGATCCTTCGCGACGGTCCCGTCCGCCGCTTCATAAACTTCATAGCCTTCTCCGCGCAACAGCTCGGCGAGGCTCTCGCGCGCCGCGTCCTGGTCTTCGACTACTAGAATATTCCCTTTCAAGTGGATCTCCCGCTCCGGCCTTTGGTAAATCTGCAAAAAAAAGCTCGCTCCATTGTCAGATATGCGAAACAAATACGCATATTAGCAGCCGCAACTGTTCGTAGGAAAGGAGAGTAGCAATCGCAAAGCCAGGACGGCTAGCGATTCGATGAGGCCGCGGCCATGCGCGGTAGCGTAATGTGGAACGTGGTCCCTGCTCCGGGCTCGCTGTCGTAAACGATCGTGCCCCGGTGCGCCAATATGATCTGGCGGACGATAATCAAACCGAGGCCGGTTCCTTCTTTCTTGGTCGTAAAAAAGGGCTGAAAAACATCACTCCCGGGCGCAATTCCAACGCCCGTATCTTTGATATCGATCGCCACCGAACCGTCCGAAGCCGTAACGGCGACAGTCAGCGTACCCCCGTTCGGCATCGCCTCACCAGCGTTCTTGATCAAGTTGAGGAGAGCCTGCTTCATCCTGTCTTCATCGACAAGCACCCAGGGAAGGTCGTCAGCAATGTGCCGACTAATAACGATTGACCGCGCTTCCAAGACCAGCTGCTGAAGATCGAGCGTCTCATTCAAAAGGGGCGCGGGATTCATCGGACGGAAGTGATAATCCTGCTGTCGCGATAAGGTGCGAAATTCTTGCACCAGTTGATTAAGGCGTCCGATTTCTTTTTTGATTCGCAGCACGTCGCCGGTCACTCGCTCATCGACCGATGCTTGTCTGTTCAATCTTTGCTCGATCAACTGCAGCGTGAGATAAATCCCGTTCAGCGGATTAGCGATCTCATGGCCGATTTTTGCAGCGGTGCCGCCGATCGCAGCAAGTTTTTCGCTTTCCACCAGCTGTTTTTGCAGCTCAACCTTATCCGAAATATCTCTAATGAATGCGGCATAGTGAACGTTTTCGTCGATGTCGATTTCGGTAACGGATAATTCGATGGGAAACAGCATTCCATCTTTCCTTCGGGCCGTAACCGTTCGGATTTGGCCAATCGCTTTGGCTTCGCCGGTCGTTTCATAACGCTCGATGTATCCGTCATGTTCCGCCGCATAGGGCTCGGCCATCAACGTATTGACTTTGCGGCCGATGATCTCCTCCGCCCGGTAGCCAAAGATCCGTTCCGCCGACTGATTGAACAGCACGACACAGCCGCGCCGGTCGATGGATACCACTGCGTCCTGTGTCGTCGCGACGAGGTTTCGCAGCCAGGCCTCGCTTTTTTGGATGGCCGACACCGATGTCCCGCGCTGAATTGCCGCCGAGAGTATATGCGCGACAGACTCGAGAAAGTGGACGTCTTCATTTTTGAACTTGCGCCGCTTTGAGCTGTGGGCGCCAAGCACGCCGAAGGGTCGTTCGCGTCCCGGAATAATCACGCTCAAGCCACTCACGACCCCATGATCGAGAAGCAGAGCCGCCGGATCAAAGCGCGCTTCACCGGCCAGATCCTCGACGACTACGGGCTGATTACACTGGAGCGCGTAGCCCGCCTGAGAGTGCGGTCCCGCATCGACCATTGCTGTGCCGATAAGTCCCTCTTTCCAGCCGGATCCGGCGCGCAATAAAAGAGTTTTCCCATCGAATTGAGCTTCGAGGATCTTGCAGAATTCCACGTCGAGGGTGTGGGTAACCGCCTCGCACACTTCCTTATATACATTCCCGAGTGAGGTATCGCTCAAAGCGTGCGCGCCGATCGCCGTCACTGCCTCCTGCTGACGCACCCGAGTTTCCATTTCTTGCTGAACACGCTTGCGCTCGAAAATTTCCGCATGCAGCGCTTCATTAGCAATCTTAAGCTGCACGGTCCGTTCGCTGACCCGAATTTCGAGCTCGTCATGACGGCGCCGCAATAAAGCTTCGTGGGCACGGAAATCCTCTTGGCTAAGCTTGTGATGAAGAGCGAAGCCGAGCTGACTGGCGACCCGTGAAACGGCTTGAACCAGTTCTTCATCTTCCTGCTTCACCCGTCCCGTATAAAACAAAAGCACGCCGAGAACCGTGTCCTCGTGCAGCATCGGCACTCCAAGGACAGCTTTGATGCCCGCCCGAATGGCAAGTGATACGAGCGGAAAAACCTCTGGATTCTGCGCCGGTAAGTCCGAAGTCCATTCGACGGTACCCCGTGCCCACACCCGGCCCACGATTCCCACGTTGGGCAAAAACGATTGGTCGCGGCAAGTACGAATGAAGTCACTGAGAGCGCGATCGTCAATTTGCCACCAGACCGAAAGCTTGATCCGTTGCTTGTCTTCCGTGGGAAGCCAAGCCATTCCCGCATCCCAACCGGCAAATTTGCAAACAACTTCTAAAGCCGACCGAAGCCCGACGGATAAGTCCCCGTACTCGATCAACGTCCGGTACATGGCCAACAGCAGGTCCGAATCCGGGATTCGCTGCCGGCTTCCAGGCGCTGCATCAGGCGCACTAATATTCTCGCCGCTGCTGGCCTGGAATTCAGTTGCTTTGACTTTTTCGTTCACAGCGCACCGCCAACGCTCTCATTTCGATTGTTTGTCATATTAGATTGAGCCTTCGCGAATTCAGGAAAATTGGCCATTTCTATTCACAACAAAAGATTCAGTGTCAAGGCAACCCATTGATATCATGATCAATCCGGCCAGGTCTAATCCGCGCAAGTGGCATGCGAATTGCCCCATGTAATTAAACGTCAGCCCAAAGGCGGGAGGTATTTATGGCAAACGAAGCTGAACTTTTCTATCTCGTCCTGCTCACGCTGTTAACGCTTGTGATTCACGTCATTCTCTCGACTAAGAACCGTCGCGATAACCGGCATTCGCATCCATAGAGACAGAGCGTACTGATACAGGTTAGTTTTTCGCGCGGGGACGGGAGCCAGACAGATTGAGGAGCGATTCATGTTGGTTGGTGATCGGATGGCCAAACCACCCATTACAGCGGCACCGGGTGATTTGCTGAGCCACGCAGCACAATTGATGAATTCGGGTCGTTTCCGGCGTCTTCCAGTTCTCAGCGATAACAAGCTCGTAGGCATAATTACCGAACGAGACCTGCGCGAACATCGCGGCCATCTCGAGCAAACAAGGGTGATCGACGCAATGATCACCAACGTTATTACTGTCGCTCCCGACGTCATTTTGGAAGACGCCGCGCAAATAATGTTGGATCGGCAGATCGGTGGATTGCCGGTTGTTGCCGACGGGCAACTGATTGGGATTATTACTGTCAGCGACGTGATGAAAGCCTTTCTCGATATGATGGGAGCTTCCAACGGTGGTAGCACGCGGCTCGATTTTCGTCTCGAAGGAGAGGAGCACGGATTTGTGGAAGCGTCGCGCATCGTGGCGCGGGAGGGCGGCGAGGTACTCGGGGTCGGTAGCTACCGCAACAATTTGGGAGAGAGCCCGGTCTGTTATCTGCGACTCATTACGGGAAACGCCGAGAAAATTGCCAAGGCGCTTCGAGTCAGCGGATTTGATGTGTTGGGAATACACCGGGTCGGCGGTGCGGCAAAGCCAAGCGCATAAAGGAGGTCTGGTTGATGTCATTAGAAACTTTCTGTCGGAAACCGTTGGTCAAGGTGGAGCTGGATATCTCTATCACGGAAGCATGTGAGTTGATGGCACAGAACAACATTGGCTCTCTCGTGGTCGAGCAAAACGGGAAACTGTGCGGCATTCTTACGGACCGCGACATCGCGCTGCGAGTTGCGGGGACTGGCAAAGATTCGCGGACAACTCGCGTCAAAGAGATCATGACACCTGACCCCATCCGGATTTCCGCCGACAAGGACTTGCCGCAGTTAACGGCTCTCATGCACGCCTATCATGTGCGTCGCGTCCCGATCGTTAACGGCTTCGATACCACGCTTGGTATCGCTACACTCGATGACCTGGTGGCTCAATTGGGAGCCGAAATGTGGCAAATTGGCAGGGCGATTTCTGAAGAGTTTTGCGGGACTGCTTGACAAACTTGCCGCGAATTTCACGCCAGCCACGAGGAAAGCGACTGTGGATCACTTTTCATCAGCATATCGCGAATCGTTTCGCGGTGTTTGACTCCGTCTCGATAAATTCCCTCCAACGTTTCGGAGATATCCGGAAATTGCTCATGCAGTCTTTGTGCTTGCTCGAGCAGTTCCGGCGCAGAGCGTTGCTCTTCCGTCAAATCTTCGAGCAGATATTGCCAGCTATTCTTGCTCGGTTCGTTCACCGGCGGGATGTCCGGCAGTCGCCCGCCAAACATCCTAATCTTGTCAGCTAACCATTCGACTCGTTGCGCCTCATCCGCGGCTATCTCCAGCAGTCTTTTTCGAAATTGCGGATACTGCATGCGCTCCGCGTGCTGTGTAAAAAGCGCCACATGGCGGCTCTTTTCTCGATATCGTTCGGTAAGGATTTCCCTGGCCTGACAGTAAGGATCCACAGAAAACCCAAGGAACTCACGCCACCACGCCCAAGAGCTGTTTTTGTTTTTCATCGCGCCTCGCCTTCAAGAACGATCCACCTGAACCAGGATTAAGCAAAGAGCAAACCAATGATGCCTTCGATAATCTCGAGGAAATACTGACTTTCACTACCCAATAGCAATTCATTAGCAGATTCGAAAAATTCGGGCAAAGTTCGTACTCCTATTCGCAATCACCTGCTCCGATCCGCCACCGGGTCTGCTATGCCGTCTAGCCATAGAGTGATAGATTGGCGCAATGGCAGCAGCCGAATTCCAGGACGTTCGCTCAGCGCCATGGATTCGTAATGGCATGGCTTACATCATCTTCGCCTACGATGCGGCACGCACCATCGATCTCACCGAAGCCGAGCGGCGTGTCCACGAGATCACCGAGCGACCGACGATCGCCCACAAGCGGCGCACGCCCAGCTATTTCGAATACCAGCCGCCTCCGGTGCGCTTCAGCCAGGAAAGTGAGCCTGTTGTCATCGGTCAGTTCGCCACTCGGAGCACGGTAGAGTTGATGCTCTACGACTTCGGCGCGGTTACGATCATTTATGCGCTACCGATTACGGGAGCTTTCGAGAGATTACTTCCGCTCAGCGAGGAACTGTACGATAACGATGCGCTTCGCGCTGATTCCCGGCTGCGGGTAGATCAACTGTTACGAGTTATTGGCAGCGCTGCGAGCCGAGCCCATGACTCGCCCTTTGTCGAGGATTACGTCATTTTTCACGTTGAGAGTTTTGCCGAACCGTGCGATCTGGAATTGTTCTGCGCTAGTGAAGCACGCACGATTGCGCAAATCCTCCGCGCTGAGCGGCAAGTTCTATCTGCTCAGGAAGTCGATGATGCGTTGGCGGCGCGGGTTTCTTACGGAAGCGATGATGTTGCGATCGTGGACTGGAATGCGACACTGCTTGTCGATCGCGAAGGCGATGATGTTCGCGCCGTGCTTGAATTCGCTAACGTCGAATTGCTCGAGATGCGCTATGTCGATCAAAAATTGGACCGCGCGCTGGATCAAGCTTATGAAACGCTCTCGCGCCGTAGTTGGGGGTTGCCGCGCTTCTTCCCTTCGTATGGCGGCGATCTGCGCGCTTTGGCCGAACTTCAGGTGGACAACGCCGTTTTGTTCGAAGGCGTGAACAACACCCTCAAGCTGATCGGCGACCAATATTTGGCGCGATTTTATCGGGTGGTCAGTCGACGCTTTCATCTCGACGACTGGGATACGAGCATTCTGCGCAAATTGCAGACGCTGGAGAGTATTTACGAAAAAATCTCTGTTCAGGCGTCTAATCGCCGTATGGAACTGCTTGAGTGGGTGATTATCTTTTTGATCGCTTTTTCGATCGTCTTGGAACTGATTCACTGAGCAAACGGCTTTTGCCGCCTGGCACCTATTCTAAGCCTAGGCAAGAACGGTCACGGTAATTCCTGTTCCTTTCGCTGCCTCTTGTACTTATGACGTGGCCGGAACCGCGAGAACGGCACACCGGACAGCGCGCAGCACTCTTTCCGTGGTGCTGCCGCGCAGCGCATCGAGAAAGTCTCGATGCCCTTCCGTCGCCATGACGATCAATTGCGGCGACCAGTCGGCAGCTTCTTTGAGAATGCTCTCGACCGGATCACCGGCCATTATTCGCGTATCCCATTTCCAGCCGGGATGATGCGGCAAATAGAGCGTTGGGAAGCCCTTTTCCGTACCCATATGTAAAAGCCGGAACTGCACAGCGTGGCTGTTCAAACCGGACGCCAGAAAGTAGCATTCCTCGAGCGCAGCTTGAGCATTGGGGCGGTGATCCACGGGAATAAGAATCCGCCGTAAATTGCTGGCACCATTTGCCGGCTCAATAAAACCGTTGCCGTGCGCAGGCACAAACAACGTCATCGCGTGTGCCCGGCGCGCGAGCGGTTCAGCGACTGGTCTATGCAACCAGCGCGAAAACCCCTCCCGTTGATGCGTCGCCAACACCAATAGATCCGGCGGATATTTTTCACAGTAAGTAATCAACGACTCCAGCGGGTCGCGCTCGGCACTGAGAATCTTTCTTACCTGTAATCCGGTCTTGGCAACCTCCTCAGCTCCTGCGCCGGCGGGCACAACATTCCATCTCGCCAATGTGGCGCGTACCTCCGGAAAATCGCTCCAATCAACATCGCTCACATTACCGGCGCGGTGGCGATGCACGTGAACAATTTCCAACTCGGCTTTGGCGTGCAAAGCGATTTTGAGCGCATGAATGAAGGCGATCCGGCTTGCAGCCGAAAAATCCGACGGGTGGATGATCCGCATCAGCGGCACGCCACTTGTTGCGTTTGCAGCCTCGATCAGGTTCGACATGGCGGCAAGTCAGATCACGCACTCGCCTTCGGCTTAACGGTAAGTACTGGACAAGGCGCATGGCGGACAATCTTCTCCGCCACATTGCCAATCACCAAGCGCTTGACGCCGGTGCGACCGTGGGTCGCCAAGACCACCAGCTCGGTCATCAAGTCCTCACTCGCTTCAAGAATCGCTTCGAAGGGGTCGCCCCGGCGAATATGGTAACGAACCTTACCGTAATGTTGCACCACCTCATGACAGAACTGCTTCAGCAAAACTTCCGAATGTTCCTCGGTGGCGCGCAATATTTTTGCGCGGCGCTGAGGCTCGGTGGCATAGGCGTCGATCAGCGCTGGATCCGTCTGAGTAATTTCAGTCAAGTAAATTTCATCGAATGGGTTGTGAATGACGTGCAGGATATCGAGTGTTGCGTCACTGGCTTGCGCCATCTTTAGCGCAAGCTTCAACCCCTGCAAAGAAAAACTCGAAAGGTCCACGGGGCAGAGTACTTTTTTGAAATCGAGAGTCATCGTTTCCTCCTAACGTTAGATCCGGTCCCCCGTAAAACTCCGGCCCTGATTGGCTTGGGTCAAAGCTCTCGGCCCACGCCGACGATCACCAGCGTGCCGTCGATCTCCGGTTCATCGAAGTTCAGTAAGCCTCGATCCACGGCAGCCTGGCACACGCCCATTTGATCGATCCAGGAAAGCAATAACAGGTCTCCTTCGATGTCGTAGACCTCAACGTAGTCGAGGTCACGTCCGGTTGTCTTATCATCGTAGAAGATTAGAATCGCAGCGATTCCGCTATCGACAAACATGATGTGATCGACGATGGTCATCAGGCTACGCTCCGGAACCGAGGCAGGCATCATGACTTGGCCCTGCCTTAAATTTTCCGCGACCCGCAGCTGTTCGGCTAGGCCTTGAGAGCCGAGCAGAACTGCCACAATCAAAACAATAGAGGCACAAAGCTTTTTCATTTCTACTTCCCAATCAGGATGCGAGGCAAACGCCGTGCCCACGGTTCGCGCTCCCGAATACATACATGTATTGGCACATCTCTTGACTCGTCCGGTCGTGGCGCGATCGAACTTTTGCATAGATGGAAATTTGCCGGCAAAATACTAGCAGCTTCGGGAGAATCTTTTGAAGATTTGCTGCGGATCGACGAGAGAGTATTCAGCGGAAGCGAATCATATCGGCCGTCGAAAAGGATCCCATATTGACTAACCGGCACTATGGCATACGATAAATTTCTGTAAGCTTAGTGTTACGCATGTTATCGGGAGGTCTCCATGAAAACGAGATTGGCTCTTAGCGTGCTCGGTTTCTTCGCACTGGCGTACCTCAGCTTCGGTGCCTTCCGTCCCGCCGCATGGGCCCAAACGATTAGAGATCGCGAACAGACTGGGCGAATCGTATCGGTTGAGAAAGTCTCGGCCACTGATGGTTCGGTTGCCGGCGAAGTAATAAACCATTCTAAAAACACCCTACGCGACGTGCAGCTGTTGATCCGCTACATCTGGCTCTGGGACAACGAAACCAAGCCGGGGAGGAATGACCCGAGCGTATCCGATTACTACAACCTGCCCGGTGAAATCCCGGCAGGCGGGCGCGCGTCGTTCTCTTTCAAACCGACGCAGCCGCTTGCGAAGGCCTCTGGAGGGCACTTCGAAACTTCAGCATCTATCGCTGGCTTTTCCGAAGTATTTTTGCCCAGCCGATAAGCTTTCAATCCCGATTTATGCCGCCTTTCGCTGGCGCGGCTGAACCAGCGGTGCAATCCGTGGCTTCACCATTGCCAGAAAATCTTTGTAGGCAAGCCGCACCGTTTGGGCGTGATTACCGGCATTGAAATAAATGTATTTGTCCCGCGCCAATTCGGGATCGACAATCACACGCATGCCGAAAAAATTTCCAAATGGCGGCATCGCGCCAATCTCACAGCTGGGGAATCGGGAAACGAATTCGTCCTCGTAGGCTAACCGTACCCGTTTTGCTCCTAAAGATTCGCGCGTAATATCGAGGTCAATTTTGCTGCTACCTGTGATCACGGCCATGACGAATTCGCCGTCGACATCCAAGATAACGACCTTTGCGATCTCTTTTCCGGATACGTGTTGTTTTGCCGCAATCTCCTGTGCTGTGTAAGCGAGCGGATGATTGAAAATCTCGTAGGACACCTTGGCTTGATCCAATGTTTGTTTGAGCTTGGCTAATATAGGCATAAGACCTCCTTCGCTTTCGCCTCGAAATACCCGCCCATCTAGGTCGGGCAATATCTATGCCGCTAAAATGTCCCGCAGAAATACCAGAGAATTCATCTGCAGGTGCCTGACCCCAGAACCTGCCGTTTTCAAAAATGCCAATTTTTGAATGCGTTTTTCTTAGCGCTGCGAGCGACTGATAGTAATAGTTTCTCGAAATGTTGAGTTATTCCCTGTACGCTGATGACGAACTGGAGATTCGCATGGCATGTCTCTTGCCGAGCATTTTCATGCGATTGAAGCACAGATCATAGGAGGAAAGCCGATGAAGATGATGGTTCCGCTGAAAATCACCTTTCGCAACATGGCACGATCCGAAGCGATCGAAGAGAGCATACGGGAGAAGGCGCAGAAGCTGACTTCATTTTACAATCACATTATGAGCTGTCGAGTCATCGTCGAGGCGCCCCATCGACATCATCATAAAGGTAAGGCCTATGTCGTCCGGATCGATATCACTGTTCCAGGCGGGGAGGTCGTTGTGAATCGTCAACCGAAACGTCTGGTTGCGGCGCCAGCTACGCGTGCTGAAGAACTGGAAAAAAATCTCACCGAAACCCATGAGCCGAGCAAACATGCGGCGCATGAAGATCTCTACGTCGCGATCCGCGATGCTTTCAACGCTGCCGCTCGTAAGCTTCAGGATTATGCGCAGCGACAACGGGGAACGGTAAAGAGCCATATCCCTGAGCCGCCAAGTTACCCGACCGCCGCGCAGAGCGAGAATCAGTAGAATTACGAAGAGCTATGTTCGGCCAAGTTATCGCCTGTTTGGATGGATCTTCCTTGGCGGAAAAAATTCTTCCGCTCGCGCGCGGGGTCACCATCGCGGCGGGCGGCCGCCTGACGCTGTTGCGCGTCGTAGAGGATGCCGCAGAGCTCGCCGCTGAAGAGAAATATCAGCGCGATTGTGCGCGGCAATATGGGGCGGATGTACGCTTTCGCATTTCATCGGACGCGGCTGATGCGATTGTCGCCGAGCTCGAGCGAGTCCCTGGGGCCGTTGCGGCGCTGACGACACACGGTCGCAGCGCCTGGCTGGAAGCGCTGTTGGGGAGTGTGGCTTTCCGTGTCATTCGCGCTGCAAAGCGTCCGGTAATCATTTTTCGGTCTTTAGGGGGTCATGACGCGCCGAGACGGATTGATAACGTGACAGTCGCTTTGGATGGCTCTCGTTTCGCGGAGCGTATCGTGCCCTATGCTATTAAGGCGGCGCAATCCTTGTCCGCTCGCTTGCGCCTGATACAGGCATTGCCGGCTGTTCCGCCTTCGATTCCTGCCGTGGAGACCGCGAGCTCGGATATTCTCGAATCGGCATATCTTCACCGTAAAGCCGCGGAAATCAAAACTGCGTCCGGAATGGAGGTCGACTGGGAAGTCTTACATGGCGAGGCGGCCGGCGCGATCTGCCGCTACGTCAGCGACAGTCCTGAAACTCTGCTAGCGCTGACCACGCATGCCCGCCCGGCGATACAGCGCATGGCGCTCGGCAGTGTTGCGGGGACCTGCGTGCGAAATAGCCGCGTGCCGCTGCTGATTTATTGGCCTCGTTCGTAACAGCGATAATTCTAGGAGCTGCGGGCGGCTTACCATTCATGCAGCGCGCTTGCTCGCACTCCGTCGTTCCCGCTTCTCGAGTTCGCTACCGCTGCCTTCCATCTCACGCAATCCGCGCCGCAGGTACTCGGGGTCGAGACCTAGAAACTCACATACGTTAACGAAAGTAAAAATCCACCCGTTACCCTTGCGCATGATCCATTCTTCGGCTTCGCGAAATTGTTCTTTGCCCGCGGCATCCCGGGCGTGACGGTTTTTGTGATATTGATGAATCGCGTCTTCGAGTATGGCCGCGATCAGCGCTTTTTCGGGTTCAACATATTCGCTGCGCCGAAATGTATCTAAATATCGCTCGGCCTCCGTACTATCGCCCATCATGTTTTGAGTAGTGTCCGCCATTTTCTTTCCCGCCTTCCTGAGTTCGTACCTCGAATAGAACCGCAACCAGCATGCCAGTCGATCTCATGGCTAACGACTTCTCATGTCTGCAAGACTCTGGTGAGTTTCTTCGCACCTGTAGGAACTGGCTGTGAGAACGGCTCAAAAAGCCGAAAAAGAATCCCGCTGTTGTATGGCATGTTCGTTGCGTTTTGGATTTTCGCGCGCAACCTCGCTTGCTGCTGTATTTGCGGAGAGCGGCCCATGGCAAACAAACAAAATGATTTAGTTTCGTTCCCGGTGCACTTGCCTCAAGAGATCGAGCGGCTTTTCGAGGAGATCATTCACCGCCCTTGGGGACTCTGCAGAGAAATTCGCGGCTGGAATCCATCGATTGACCTGTATGAAAACGCCGATGCCTTTATCCTCGAGGCCGACTTGCCAGGGGTAAAAGCGGAGGACGTCAAAATTGAGGTCGACAACGGCGATCTTGTCGTACAGGGCTGGCGCGTCCTCGAGAACAAAAGCATCGATGGCCGGTTCCATACGATGGAGCGTTCCTCGGGTCATTTCATGCGGCGACTGAAACTTCCCGAGTCAATTGACAAGCAGGACATCGAAGCGGAATTCCACGATGGCGTTTTGCGGGTGATCGTTCGGAAACTCAAGCACCAGGAGAAGCAACATGAGCAGCAGCGGTGAATTGACCAAACCCGAGCACGTTAACCAGCCGGGGCGGCACTGGGAAATTAAACCGGAGGAGCGGGTCTTTGGCAGTAAGCCCCCAGCGGAACCTAAAGAGGGGGAAGAGCGGCACGAATAAATCAGTGTTGTTTCACAATCGCTGTTGTTGCGTCGGCCAAAACGAGCGCAAACCTTTGGGGGAGGGTACAATGAATGCTGTTAACTATGCACCGTGTTACGAGCGATTGAGAAGACGCCGTGACGAAATTATTAAGACGCGCAAACATCTGGAGAAGGAACAACGGGTCGTCGATCAGAATGAGGAGTGGCTCGATCGCGCGGCTTATAAAAGCAGGGTCGATCTGCTCGATAACCTCGCGGAGTGGTATGCGAAGGAAATAGTGCAGGTGGAGGATGCTCTGACGCGATTCGCCGAAGGCAAATATGGTCGTTGCCTTGCCTGTCACCGTCCTATCGAGCCCGAGCGTCTCGAGATTGCGCCGGAAACCTGTTTTTGCGTAAGCTGTCAAAGCACGCGCGAAGCGCTAACTGAGAGATAAGCCGCGGTTGAACCGGGACCGTATGCTTGCAGCGAGGCGGTTTCCGCCCTTGGCGTTAGGAACGTAACCCCACGAGCGCGTTTCATTCGCGCACCACTTCCCTGGGATCTTTGTCATCCCTCAAGCCGGCGAACGTGGCGTGCCTCAAATGCCCGTCAGGCGTCCATTCCGTAAATTCGATCTGGGCCACGAGCTCAGGCCTCACCCATACGCATTTTTTCATTTCTTCTTTCGTCAGCGCCCACGCAGTGCGTTTCTTCTCCGGCAGATTCGCAAACGGACAGTCGTCGGTCTCGAGAGCACTGAAGCGCTGCGCAAGTTCGCGGCGTAGCCGTGGAACAAACCCGTTCCGTACCTTCGCCGTATAAATCAACTGCCCATCTCGATAATAGCCGACGATGATGGCATCGAAAGGATGACCCGGCGTATAACCGCCAATTATAAATTCTTGGCCCTGGTTGATTTTGTATTTGAGCCAAGCGCCGCTTCGTTTGCCGGGTTCATAGAGTGAATCTCTCCGTTTGGCGACGATTCCTTCAAATCCGAGTCGCTTGGCAGCCGGGATCAGCTCAGCCGGGCTGGTTTCAAATCTCTGCATCAGTTGAACGTCGCCGCCGACGTTCCTAAGGGCTTGCACGAGGAGATCGCGCCGCTCGGAGATCTGTAGACTCATGGCGCTATGGCCTTTGTAAACCAGCAGATCGAACGCATAAAAACGGATTGCGCTCGCTTGCGAGCGGCGATGCTGGAGCAAATTAAAGGACATTCGGCCTTGTTGATCCAAAGCAACCACTTCGCCATCCACAAGCGTATCTTCGGGAAGCGCCGCACAGGCTCGCGCCAGGCCGGGAAAGTCTTGATTGAATAAATTGCCGCGCCGAGACCAGAGCTTCACAGCGCTCCGGTCTTTTCCAACCAGACACCGATACCCGTCGACTTTGACCTCGTAAATCCAGGCCTGGCGATCTTTCGGAAGTTCGGTAACGGCCTTCGCTAGCATCGGTTCGATGAACCTCACTTTCGTCTTGGGCAGCGAATCCAAAGTTTTCTCCGGTGCGGAGTCACTCGGCGCCATCTCGTCAGAACCTTTTCGGTTGCTGTGCCAAACCGCATCCGCTGCGCCCGCGATCTCATCCATGCTCCGGCTGCTGAGCGCCGAAGAATCTTCTTCTTTGGCGCTCGGCAGAGGAACCGAGGCGCCGGCTTTGATGCAATACCAGACATTCTCTTTGTTGTTGCCGTTGCGCCCAGCGTCTTTGACCAGCACCCATTCGCCCTTGAGCTTTTTTCCGCTGAGAAATATGTGCAGCTTTCCCTGCCAATAGTTGCCGTCGATCAACTCGTAAGTTCCAATGTCCCACACCATCACCGTGCCGCCCCCGTATTCTCCTCGCGGGATGATCCCTTCAAATTTGGCGTAGTCCATCGGATGATCTTCAACCGCAACGGCGAGCCGCCGCTCGTTCAGCTCGTAAGGCGGTCCCTTCGGCACCGCCCATGATTTGAGGGTCCCGCCCATTTCAAGGCGAAAATCGTAGTGCAGGCGGCGGGCGGCATGCTTTTGAATCACAAAAAGCTTGCGGCTTCCTTGTCGGCTTGATCTTGGCAGTGCGGGAGCAGGTTCGGGAGTCTTCGTGAAATTGCGCTTGCGGCGATAGGCGTCAAGCGCCTTGGTGCGGCGCTGCTGCTGATGACCTTCCGGCTCTTTCGACATCAGCTCAAGAAATGGCCCGGGCAATGTCTGCTTCAGCTTTAGCACCGGCGCGAAGAGGTCTCCGGTTTTCTTGAGTCGTTTTAGCGCCAAGTCTGGTTCGACGAAGAGTTCCCCCGCAGCGCCTTTTTTGACCGCGTCACGCAAATCATTCCAACTCACCGGCATCGCCACGAACGGCCGCTTCGCCTTGGCTCTCAACGAATAAACCGCAACCGTCGATTTGTACTCGGAGTTTTGGCTCCAATCGACAAACACCTTGCCCTTTCGCTTCGTTTTCGGCATTTCCGAGACGACCAGATTCGGATATTCGCGTTCAAGCAGTTGAGCGATACTTCTGGCAAACGGCTGAGTCGCTTCATAGGTCACGTTCGTGTTGAGGGGCACGTGGAGGTGAATGCCCTTTGAGCCGGAGACTTTTACGAACGATTTCAGATGGAGCCGCTCAAGCATGTCCTTCACATGGAAGGCGGCTTCGCAGGCGCTGAGAATATCGGCGCCTTCCCCCGGGTCGAGATCGAACACCAACATCGTTGGCCGACCGATCTG
>Ga0207701_10001278_pt1 | contig 26588 bp, 22 predicted proteins | sample KBSSwiSSwithPhiX_FD_184294 | JGI IMG/M metagenome (GOLD analysis project Ga0207701, IMG submission 184294) | Switchgrass rhizosphere bulk soil microbial communities from Kellogg Biological Station, Michigan, USA, with PhiX - S5 (SPAdes) (version 2) | ecosystem: Environmental > Terrestrial >... | reverse complement strand
GATGAACTCGATGGCCTGTTCGAGGCCGAGCTTCCGCGGCGGGATGAGGCGGATGGCCTCGTCGGCCGTGGACGCGCGCATGTTCGTCTGCTTCTTTTCCTTCGTGACGTTGACGTCCATGTCGCTCGGCCGCGCGTTCTCGCCGATGATGATCCCTTCGTAGACCTCGGTCTGCGGCTCGATGAAGATCTCGCCGCGTTCCTGCAGGTTCGCGATGGCGTAGGCCGTCGCCACGCCGGGCCGGTCTGCAACGAGTGCTCCCGTGGTCCGCGTGGGAATCGGACCGTGCCACGGCTCCCAGCCGGCAAACAGATGGTTCATGATGCCGGTGCCGCGCGTGTCGGTCAGGAACTGCGACCTGAACCCGATCAGGCCGCGCGCCGGGATGCGGAACTCGAGGCGCACGCGGCCGCTGCCGTGGTTCACCATCTTCGTCATCACGCCCTTGCGGGTGCCGGTCTGCGCGATGACAACCCCCTGAAAGTCCTCTGGGACGTCGATGACCAATTCCTCCACCGGCTCCACCAGCACGTGGTCGATCGTCTTGGTCACGATCTCCGGCCGCGAGACCTGTACCTCGAAGCCCTCGCGCCGCATCATCTCGATGAGGATCGACAGTTGCAGCTCGCCGCGGCCGATGACCTTCACCTGCTCGGGCGAATCGGTGTTTTCCACGCGAAGAGAGACGTTGCCGAGCAGCTCCCGGTCGAGCCTCTCGCGCAGGTTGCGGGATGTGACGTACTGGCCGTCGCGTCCAGCCAGAGGAGACGTGTTGACACCGAAGATCATCGACACCGTCGGCTCGTCCACCGCAATCGGCGGGATTGCGACGCGGTTCTCGACGTCGGCGACGGTCTCGCCGATCGTGATGTCCTCGATGCCCGCGACGCAGACGATTTCGCCGGCGCCCGCCGAGTCGATGTCCACGCGCTTGAGGCCCTCGAACGAGTACAGCTTCGTGATCTTCGTCTCCTGCTGGCTGCCGTCGAGCTTCAGCACGGCGACCTGCGAGCCGACGGTAATGCGGCCGTTGAACACGCGGCCAATCGCGATGCGGCCCAGGTAGTCGCTCGAGTCCAGGTTCGCCACGAGCAACTGCAGCGGAGCCTCAGGGTCGCCTCTTGGCGGCGGCACGTGCGACACGATCGCGTCGAACAGCGGGCGCAGATCCTCGCCACGCTGGCTGGGATCGGCCGATGACGTACCGGCGCGGGCGCTCGTGTAGAGCACCGGGAACTCGATCTGCTCTTCCGTCGCGTCGAGGTCGATGAACAGGTCGTAGATCTCGTCGAGCACCTGCTTGGACCGCGCGTCGGGGCGATCGACCTTGTTGATGACGACGACAGGGGCCAGGCCGCGCTCGAGCGCCTTCCGCAGCACGAAGCGCGTCTGCGGCAGCGGCCCTTCCGAGGCGTCCACCAGGAGGACGATGCCATCCACCATCGAGAGCGTCCGCTCGACCTCGCCACCAAAGTCGGCGTGGCCCGGCGTGTCGACGATGTTGATGAGCAGATCGCCGTAGTGAACGGCGGTGTTCTTGGCGAGGATGGTGATTCCGCGCTCACGCTCGAGCGCGTTGCTGTCCATGACGCGCTCCATCACGCGCTCGTTGGCCCGGAAGATGCCGCTCTGATGCAGCATCGCATCGACCAGCGTCGTCTTGCCGTGGTCGACGTGCGCCACGATGGCCACGTTGCGCAGGTTCGGATTGGCCACGCCCGCGCGGGATTTCGAGGATAAGGACATCCTTACAGTATACCGCCCGTGCCTGGTGCTGCGTGCTAAGTGCCGGGTGCGGTGCCTGGTGCTTCGTGCGGTGCTGGGTGCTTCGCGCGGTGCTGGGTGCTTGGTGCGGTGCTGGCTGCCTCGTGCGGCGCGAGACACTTGGCACGGCACCAGGCACCTGGCACTCAGCACCACACTTGGCACCCGACACTCAGCACCAGGCACGGACACGTGCGTATACTGGTGTCATGCCCTTGTACGAATACGATTGCCGAGATTGCGGCAAGCACGCCGAGGTGCTGGTGCGCGGGCAGGAAGTACCGCAGTGTCCCGCGTGCGCGGGGACCAACCTCGAGCGCGTGCTCTCCACGTTTGCGGTCGGCGCGGGCGGACGGCAGGCGTCGAGCGCCGGGCCGGCGCCGTGCGGACGCTGTGGCGATCCGCGCGGGCCTGGCGCCTGCTCGATGAACTGAACTCAGCTAGCCTGCGAGCCGCGGAACTGGCACAGCCGCCTTCGCCTCGGGCGAGACCGGCGGCGCGACGCGCGGGCGCGGCAGGTGCACGCTCATCTCGCGCCGTGCACGGTCGGCGTCGTGCGCGCGCACGGCGTGGTAGATGTTGCGGTGGATGATCGCGGTCTCCCGGAGATCGCGGCCGCGCGGCAGCGACTTGCGGCGCTGCTCGAAGTAGAGCGACGACACCATCTCCACCAGCGATGCCAGGATCGGATTCCCCGACGCCATTGCCACCGAGCGGTGGAAGCGGACGTCGTGCATCAGGAAGGTCTGCGGGTCCTCCACCGACGCGAACATCCCCGTCACCTCCTCCGCCATCGCAGCGACCTGGTCGCCGGTTGCGCGCTCCGCGGCCAGGCCGGCCACGCCGACCTCGAGCACGCGCCTCGCCTCGAACATCTGCTCGGGCGTAAATCCGTGCAGCGAGGCCAGCATGCTGAGCGGCCGGCTGTCGAGCGCCGGGGGGCCGTCGGCGATGTACGTGCCCGATCCGTGCCGCGTGTGCACGACGCCCATGGCCGAAAGCGACCGCAGCCCGGCGCGCACGCTGGGACGGCTCACGCCCACCAGGTGGGCCAGCTCCCGCTCGGGCGGAAGCCGGTCGCCAGGTTTCAGCTCGCCCCGTTCGATCTGCCCGCGGACGTGAGAAACGACCAACTCCGCTGCCGCGCCGTCGGTCCGGTGTTCGTGATCGTCAAGGTACATCGCGCCTCCGCTCCATGGGACTTCGGTGGAATGAATGGCCAATGATAGCAAAGTGGCGCGACAAACGTGCGACTTTTGCAAACTTCTAGTTACACTTTGTTTTATAAAGGATTAGAATTGACATTATCGCGCCTTTTTGGAGCTGACCTGGCGGCGGGCTAGCGAATCTGTGGCGTCGACGCCTCGAGTTGCGTGCCGATGACGAGCGTGACGACCTCGTCATAGCTCCGCACGCCTTCGGCGACGCGGTTGGCCTTGAGGAATTGGTCGTAGGCGCCCCAGCTTGCGCGCTGGATGGCGGGCTGACCGGCGGCGAGGCGCGCGGAGATGGCAGCGAGGTCCGCACGCGGTCCCGCGGCGAGCGCACGATCGATGCGCGCGAGCGATTCGGAAGTGACGTCGCCGCGCAGATGCAGGAACAGCGACAGCCACCCGCTGTACTGCGCCGTCTCGTCCCCCTCCATGCAGGTCGTCCAGCCGACGAGACTCGCTTCGCTCTCGCGCGCCCAGCCTGCCAGATGGCCCCACTCGTGCGCGACGACGAACGGACGCTCGATCGGAACGAGATCCGGGTTGACGAGCACCTCGAGCCCGTACGGATTGATCATTCCGTCCACCGTCGCCCAGCGAAAATAGAGCGAGAGCAACGAGCGCTTCGGCTGGCCGGGGGTAGCGATGTGCGTGGCGCCGAGATCGCGCTGCGCTTTCGTGAAGGCGGGAGCGAGATGCACGCGGACCGCCGCCAGCGTCGCGATGGCGGACGGATCCGCATGTGCCCGCAGGTACAGGCGGTTGAGCTCGCCGACGGCGCGAGCAGCGAATCGCTCGACGGCCTCGCGCGTCACGCGCTTCCGGTCGAAGTCGAGCGTCGCCGTGATCGGCAGGCGCCGGTAGTTGAGCCCCCACGCGGCAAGAAAGACGATGTAGAGCGCGGCGATCACGGTGATGAGATCAGCGGCGAGCGCCACGACGGTCTGACGACGCGACGAACCACTGGCGCGTGCGATGCCGCGGCATCGCAGTCCAAGCCAGACACACGCGCCCAGCAGGAGCAGGTCGAGCCAGGCGACAGGCACCAGGCTCGAGATCGACGTCAGCAGCGGCTGCAGGAGGCCGTAGACGCCGCGGGAATACAAACGATCGACGGTGGACGCGGACTCGGGGGCGGGAACGAAGACGAGGGCAATCGCCGCCGCGATGATCAGGAGCCGGGGCCACCATCGCACGCGCGCCGCGGAGCCGCGGCGGGCCGCGCCGCGCGAGGGCGGCTTTCGAGCCGCCTTCGCCGGCGTCTTCGACGCGCGGACTACGGGAATTGCTGCTCCAGTGCCGCGGCGGTGGTGAACTGCGGCGCGATGTCGACGGGCACGTCACCGAGCTTGTCGAGCAGTTTCTGGATCTCGGGCTTGACGACGCCTGTGGCGACGAGCGCCTTCGCGGCCTCGTAGTCGCCGTGCGCCTGCAGCGTCATGATCCGGCGCGTCAACTCCTCGACGGCGCCGCGGATCTTCGCGGGCGCCACGCTCAGCGTCCCATCGGAGGCAACGGTCACGGCGCCCTGATCCAGAAGGAAGTTCAACTGGATGGCGATACCGCGGCCATGTGCCTCGGTGAGCCCGAACCGGATCGATCGGATCGCGGAGGCGACGAACGTCGTGTAGAGCGTCTCGCTCATCGAGGCCGGGAGCTTGCCGCGATCGATGAGGTGCTGCAGCGCCCAGAGCCCCGAGATGTCTGCCTTCGCTTCCTCGATGGTGCTGTACGTGTCCTTCAGCGACTGCCTCACCGTCGTCTGCGTGCCGGCGACGGAGATCTGATGCGGGCCCAGACCGTGCATCAGCTCGTGCATGAGGATGTGCGTGAAAAAGGCGTCGAACGCGACGCGCGACTGGTCGGCCCCGGACAGCACCACGCGCGCGATCGGCTTGAGAACGACGGAGAACTTCGCCTCCTGCATGTTCTTCAGCATCACCCGCTTGCTGCCCTTCTCGCGAACGACGCGCTCGTCGTTGGGCAGGTTGTAGGCCGCCGTCTGCACGCCGCGGTTGCCGTCGCCGGCGGTGAACACCACGTTGACGACGCGAATCGGCGCGAGCGAGCCGAGCTTCGGATTGCGGAGCGACGGCTCGATCGGCAGGTGGTCTTCTATCTCCTGCAGCTCGGCGCCAAACGACGCCAGCTTGGCCGACTCCGCATCGTCACGGATCGTGATGAAGGATTCGTAGGCAGCCTTGTAGTTGAACCACTCGTCCTCGTAAACCTCGTACGGGCCGATGGTCGGCTCGATCGACGCGTCCAGCTCCATCCACGCGACGTCGCTCGCGTAGTAGTCGTTGGTCAGGAATGCGTCGGCGCGTATCTCGAGGAATTTCTTCAGCGTCGCCTGCGTCGTCTGTGTCGCGGCCTCGCGCAGCAGGCGCGCGGCCTCGGCCAGCTCGCCCTGGTACTCGAGGTTGTAGGGCACGATGGCAAACGGCTTTGCGGCGCCGGGAGCGTTGCGGCGAATCACCGTGAAGAAGCCGGTCGCCTGCGCGTGCTCGTCGGGCGACAGCGTGGCCAGCCACTGCTCCACTTCCGCTTTCGTGGCCCCGGCCGGGTAGAAGTTGGCGTCGCCCGGCTTTTCCTCTGGAACGCCTGCGAGGAACGCGCGGTTGTGATCCAGACGCGACCACGGCCCCTTGTTGATCAGGAAGTACCGCAGCCGCGCCTGGCCGAGCGGCGACGCGTCGGCCAGCAGCTTCATCAGCTGCGACTCGTTGCCCGCCCACGCCTGCCGAAGGAACAGCGCGTCCATCAGGTGGCTGGCTTTCACCATCAGCGCGAGCGCGCGCTGCTCGTTGGCCGGTAGACCCGACACATCCGCGCTGATGTCCACCGGATGAAACCGCGCGGACATCGTTGCGAGCTGTTTCTGATCGAGAGGCGCCTGATCGACGGCGAGGAGCATGGCTCGGAAGGAGATAGCGAGAAGGACCACCAGCAGAACGGCCGAAGTGAAGTTCGGCCCTACGACTTCAGTTCTCGGGCCTACGTCTTTACGGTCTTCACTTAGCACTTCGCACTTGGCACTTCGCACTCAGTGGACCCCGCTGCCCAATTGCAGGCTTCCAGGCTCGGCGCCGAGACGCCTGATGGCGGCCTCCCACATCTCGTCGGCCGGCGTCTCGAAGACGAGATCCAGCGCGATGTCCGCTGTCAGCCACGCCGAAGCGGCGACTTCCTCGTCGAGTTGACCGGGGCCCCAGCCGGCATAGCCCGCGATGAGCCGCGCACGCGACTGGTCGGGCGCCGCGATCACCGACTGCAGCACGCGCGCCGACGTCGAAAGGTACACACCGTCGCAGACGCGCACCGCGCGCTCGTCGAGCGATGCGTCGTGGATCAGGATCCAGCTGCGCTCCGGCTCCACCGGGCCGCCGATCCACACTTCCACTTCCTGCTCGGTGGCCGCGTCCGGATCGTCCTGCGGGACGATGCGGGCAGTGGTCGTCACCGGACGGTTCAGCACGAGGCCGAACGCGCCGTCGGTATCGTGCTGGCAGAGCAGCACCACGGACCGCGAGAAGTTGGGATCGTCGAGCTGCGGCATCGAGAGCAGCAGCGACGGCGCCAGCGTGGGCTCTTCGGACATGGCCCCGATCATACCGTGAGCGCGTACTGATCGGCGTTCAATTCGTCCCCATCAGACGCGCCCGCGCCCAGGCGACGTGCTCGGCAACGACCGGGTCCGCGACACTCGGACGCGCGGGATCGGTCTCGCCATCGAGGTCGTCCGCGTGTACGGGCCTGCCGGCGTTGCCCAGCGCGACGGCGAGGTTGCGGCGCAATCGCGCCACGCCGGCACGCGTCATCGGCGTGCCCTCGATGAGCGACGTCAGCTGCGCGTCGCTCATCCGCCAGAGTGCGAGCGCATCCGCGGGATCGAACGCGGCGCGCGGCAGCCATTCCGGCGCGTCGGACACCGCCGCGCGGCGGTTCCAGGGACAGACGTCCTGGCAGATGTCACATCCGTAGATGAACCGGCCCATCGCGGGCCTCAGCGCCTCTGGAATCGATTTCCCCTGCTCGATCGTCAAGTACGACAGGCAGCGCGTTGCGTCCAGTTCATGCGGCGCGACGAGCGCGCCGGTGGGACACGCGCTCAGGCACGCGGTGCACTCGCCACACTGGTCGATGCCGGGTGTGGTGTCGGGCTCGAGCGGCAGGCTTGTGATGAGACAGCCGAGAAACACCCAGGATCCCAGCTCGGGGCTGATCAGACAGGCGTTCTTGCCTATCCAGCCGATGCCGGCGTACTGCGCGTAAACGCGCTCCTGGATCGGACCCGTATCGACATAGCAGCGTGCATCGAACGGCTCGGGATGCGTGATGCGCATCCAGTCCGCCAGGGCATCGAGCCGCTGGCGGACGAGCACGTGATAGTCGTCGCCCCACGCGTACCGCGAAACGATGGCGTCGAGCGGGCCGGAGCGTTCCGCCGTATGCGGCTTGTCGGTGTTGTAGACGGTGGCGGTGACGACGACCGATTGAGCGGTGGGCTCTGCGGCGCGGACCTCGCGCCGCTTTTTCGCCGAGCGCGCGAGGTACGTCATGGTGCCGGCATGACCGCGCCGCAGCCAGGACTCCAGGAACGCCAGCTCCGGGAACGGACCGACCGGCGCCACGCCGCACCGGTCGAACCCCAGCGCCAGCGCGTGCTCTCTCACGGCGGCTGACGTCAGCATGGTGCGCCCAAGGAGATGCCCGAGCTAAAGCTCGGGCCTACGTACTACAACACACGTAGGGCAGAGCTTTAGCTCGGCCATCAACAACTCGTTATCCAACCAGCTTTCTCAGCACGTAAGGGAGGATCCCGCCGTGCCGGTAGGCGACGAGTTCCTCGGGCGTGTCGATCCGGACCTGCGCCGTGAAGGTCTTCGTCGTGCCCTCCTGCGCGCTCGCGCGCACCGTGACCATGCCGCGGGGCGAGAGCTCAGCGCCTGCGCCGGTGATGGCGTAGACCTCGCGGCCCGTCAGGCCGTGAGTCGACGCGGACTCCCCCGCCAGGAACTGGAGCGGAAGGACGCCCATGTTCACCAGGTTGCTCCGGTGAATGCGCTCGAAGCTCTCCGCGATCACCGCCTTCACCCCGAGCAGCATCGTCCCCTTCGCCGCCCAGTCGCGTGACGAGCCGGAGCCGTATTCCTTGCCGGCCAGTACCAGCAGCGGGACGCCGGCCGCCTGGTACTTCACCGAGGCGTCGTAGATCGACATCACCTCGGTGCCTGGCAGATGCGTGGTGACGCCGCCTTCGGTGCCCGGCGCGAGCTGGTTGCGCAGGCGCACGTTGGCGAACGTGCCGCGCATCATCACCTCGTGGTTGCCGCGGCGGGCGCCGTAGGAGTTGAAGTCCTTCGGCTGAACGCCGTGCGCGATGAGGTACTTCCCCGCGGGGCTGTCGGCCTTGATCGACCCTGCCGGCGAGATGTGGTCGGTCGTGATGCTGTCGCCCAGCATCGCGAGCACGCGCGCGCTCGCGATGTCAACCGACGGCTTCGGCTCACGCGCGAGGTGCTCGAGGAACGGCGGCTTGCGGATGTATGTGGAGTCAGATTCCCAGGCGAAACGGTCGCCGGTCGGCACGGGCAGCGTCTGCCAGCGGTGATCGCCGTCGAAGACGCTCGAGTACTGCTGCGTGAACATCTCCGAGGTGACCGCGTGGAGCACGGCCTCCTGCACTTCGCGCTCGGTCGGCCAGATGTCCTTCAGGTAGACGGGACGACCGTCCGTGCCGGTGCCCAGCGGCTCCTTCGTGATGTCCACGTTCATCGACCCGGCCAGGGCGTACGCGACGACGAGCGGCGGCGACGCCAGGTAGTTTGCGCGCACGTCCTGCTGGATGCGGCCCTCGAAGTTCCGGTTGCCGCTCAGGACGGCAGCAACGACGAGCCCGCGCTCACGCACCTCGGCGGAGATCTCCTCGGGCAGCGGCCCGCTGTTGCCGATGCACGTCGTGCAGCCGTAGCCAACCAGGTTGAACCCGAGCTGATCGAGATACGGCTGGAGGCCCGACTTCGCGAGGTACTCGGTGACGACCTTCGAGCCGGGCGCAAGGCTGGTCTTGACCCACGCCTTGCGCGTCAGGCCCTTCTCCGTCGCCTTCTTCGCAACGAGGCCCGCGCCGATCATCACGCTGGGATTCGACGTGTTCGTGCAGCTCGTGATCGCCGCGATGACGACCGAACCGTGCTCGAGCTGAGTCTCGACGGCCACGGCGGTTCCGCCCGCTCCGGCGCTCTTTTTCACGCCCTTCTGGAGATCGGGCAGCGCGGCGGCGAACGACGACTTCGCATTCGTCAGCGCCACGCGATCCTGCGGGCGCCTCGGCCCGGCCAGGCTCGGCACCACGCTGGCGAGATCGAGTTCCAGCGTCTCGCTGTAGACGGCATCCGGCGCGCTGTCGGTGCGGAACAGGCCCTGCGCTTTCGCGTAGGCCTCGACCAGCGCCACCTGCGCCTTGTCCCGGCCGGTCAGACGCAGGTAGTCGAGCGTCATCTCGTCGATTGGGAAGATCGCGACGGTGGCGCCGTACTCCGGGCACATGTTCCCGAGGGTGACGCGATCGGCGATCGTCAGGTGCGCCAGGCCCGGGCCGTAGAACTCGACGAACGTGCCGACAACGCCCTTCTTGCGAAGCGCTTCGGTGATCGTGAGGACGAGGTCCGTCGCGGTGGCGCCTTCCGGCAGCCGGCCCGTCAGGCGGTAGCCGACGACGGCCGGGATCAGCATCGAGCTGGGCTGGCCGAGCATCGCGGCCTCGGCCTCGATGCCGCCCACGCCCCAGCCCACGACGCCCAGCCCGTTGACCATCGTCGTGTGCGAGTCGGTGCCGAACACCGTGTCCGGGTACGCCACCGCCTGGCCGCCCTTGGTGTCGCGGCAGACGACGCGCGCCAGGTACTCGATGTTGACCTGGTGAACGATTCCGGTCTCCGGCGGGACAACGCGGAAGTTGCGAAACGCGGTCTGGCCCCAGCGCAGGAACACGTAGCGTTCGCGATTGCGGTGGTACTCGAGATCCGCGTTCAACTGGAACGCGTCGGCGCTGCCGAAGTGATCGACCTGCACCGAGTGATCGATCACCAACTCCACCGGCTGCAGCGGGTTCACCTTCTCGGGATCGCCGCCGAGCGCGATGATGCCGTCGCGCATGGCCGCCAGGTCCACCACGCATGGCACGCCGGTGAAGTCCTGCAGCAGGACGCGCGCCGGCATGAACGAGATCTCCTTGTCGGCCGAGGCGCCGGGCGTCCACGTGGCCAGCGCACGGATGTCGTCGGCTTTCACAAACGCGCCGTCTTCGCGGCGAAGGAGGTTCTCGAGCAGAATTTTGAGCGAATACGGCAGGCGCGTCACGCCGGGAAATTGCTCCGCGAGCGCCGTCAGGCTGTAGTAGCCGATGGACTCACCGCCGAGGGTGAGCGTGCTGAGCGTCTTGTATGTGTTGGTCATCGCAGGAAAGCCAGGAATGTCTGAATCTTCCGATCATATCGCGTGTCCGCCCGCGGAGTACACTGACCACCCGACATGCCGCCCAGCGAAGTCACCTCCGGGGTCCAGGACCCGGCGATACTGTTCGTGCTGCGGCTGGCGCAGGCGCTGCACTCCTCGGGCTACGCCGCGCACAGCCTCGAGGACATCCTGCGGCACGTGTGCGACCAGCTGGGCCTGATCGGGCAGTTCTTCACCACGCCGACCGCGATCATGGCGGGCTTCGGTCCGCTCGACAACCAGCACACCTTTCTGATCCGCGTGCAGCCAGGCGAGCTGAACCTGGGAAGGCTGTCGGCGCTCGACGAGGTCGCGCATCTCGTCGCCGCGGGCAAGCTGAGTCCCGGCGAAGGCTCGGCACGCATCGCCACCATCCTCACGAAGAAGCCCACGTATCCGTGGTGGCTCCGCGTGGCCGGTTACGGCATCGTGTCGGCCGCCGGCTGCCAGTTCCTTGGCGGCGGACGCACGGATGTCGAAGTCGGGATGGCCGTCGGTCTGCTCATCGGCCTGCTCGCCCTGCTCTTCCGTCGCCTGACGATCACGACGCACGTGTTCGAGCTGACAGCGAGCTTCGTCGCCTCCGCGCTGGTGACGTGGCTGGCCGCGACCGGGCTGCACCTGTCCGTGCCGACCACGACGCTCGCAGGGATCATCACGCTGCTGCCCGGGCTGACGGTCACCGTCGCGATGACCGAGCTGGCGAGTCGCCATCTCTCGTCCGGATCTGCGCGACTGAGCGCGGCGTTCATCGTCTTCGCGTCGATGGCGTTCGGCGTCGCGCTCGGCACTACCGTCGTGACGGAGTTGCACGGCGGGCCGGTTCACGCCGCCGCCGCGACGGTGCTCCCCGCCTGGGCGCGCTACGTCGCGCTGGCTTTCGCGCCGCTGGGCTTCGCGCTGCTGCTGCGCGCGCGTCCGCGCGACATCCCGCTTGTGTTTGCCGTCAGTGTGCTGGGATATGTGAGCTTCCAGTTCGGCGCTGCACACCTCGGCCAGATGCTCGGCGCCTCGATCGGCGCGTTGTCTGTCGGCCTGGCGAGCAATCTCATTGAGCGCGTGAAATTCGCACCGGCGTCGGTGGCGCTGGTCCCCGGCGTGCTGCTGCTCGTGCCCGGCAGCATTGGCTACCGCAGCCTCACGCTCGTGCTCAATCAGAACGTCGAAACAGGATTGGTGACCGGCATCACCGCGGCGCTGACCGCTTTCGGCCTCGCGGGTGGGCTGATTGTTGCGAACGTGCTGCTGCCGCCTGCAAAGTGATGACACCGATGGACACACCACCGACCAAACGTGCGACCGTGCGGCAGAAGCCGCAGCGCGCTCACTACGACCGCGAGACGGTCAACGCGATCCTCGATGAAGGCCTCGTCTGCCACGTCGGCTTCATCGTCGAGGGCGCGCCGATCGTCATTCCGACCGGATACGCGCGCGACGGGGATCGGCTGCTCCTGCATGGCGGCGCCGCGAGCCGGCTGATGGGCCAACTGGGCGAAGGCGTCGAGGTCTCGATCGCGGTGACGATCGTGGACGGCCTGGTGCTGGCCGACGTGGCGTTCCGGCATTCGATGAACTACCGGTCGGTGGTACTGTTCGGCCGCGCGCGGGCGATCACCGATCCTGTGGAGAAGCAGCGCGCCCTGCGCGCGTTCGCCGAGCACATGGTGCCAGGACGGTGGAGCGACTTGCCGGCGCCGACGCCGCAGGAACTCGGGGCGACGGCGGTGGTGGAAGTGCCGATCGACGAGGTGTCGGCCAAGATCCGGAGTGGTCCGCCCATCGCGGGAGCATCGACGCCGGCGCCGACGCTGTGGACGGGCACCGCGTCGTTCGCGACCTCGGTCAAAGGGTTCACGCCGGAGGCTCGATCGGAGGCGCTGCCCGTGCCGGAGTACCTGACCAGATGGCGCCGTGGAGCCGGTATCATCTGAGCCGTCAGATGTGATACTCTGATACCACTATGGTGGCGGTGGAACGCGTGGCGGACGTGCTCGGCGGGCGTAGCGTCCTCAAGCGCCCGGTCAAGAGCTGGGGCGATCTCGAGGAGGCCGTCCGTGAGGGTTTACCCAAGGGCTCCCTTCAGGCGATGGCGAAGCGGGCGCTGCCGACCGGCGAGCCTGCCTCGACGCTCGTGTATCGCGTCGTGCCAATCGCGACCTTCAAACGCCGCACGCGGCTGACCGCGGAGGAGAGTGCCCGCACCGAGCGGCTCGCGCGCGTGGTCGCCCTGGCTGAGGCCCTCTGGAATGACGACGAGGAGACGCGCGCGTTCCTGAGCCGGCCGCACGCCCTGCTGGGGGATCGCTCTCCGCTCGACGTCGCCTCCACCGAACTCGGCGCGCGCCGCGTCGAGCAGTTGCTCCACAGTGCCGAGCACGGGCTCCCGCTCTAGATCTCGCGCCGCCGAGCCCGTTCGCGTCGCCTTCCGCATCGGGTCCCTGCGCTATCCGCTGCTCGACGGCGCGGGCGCCGCGTCGAGTGATGACGCGCGCTGGAATTCTCGCGGGCGATACGTGATCTACGCGGCCGAGCACTACGCCACCGCGTTGATCGAGAAGTTGGCGCAGCTCGGCGCCCAGCGGTTGCCGTCCACCCTCGTCTACACTCGCATCGAACTGCCCGACGACATCACGGTGGAGCGCGTAGAGCCCGAGCGGATTCCGGGCTGGGACGCTGACAACCGGTCAGCCAGCCAGGCCTTCGGGGATAGGTGGTACGACGAAGGGCAGTCTCTCGCATTGCTCGTGCCATCGCTCGCGGCGCCCAGGCTCGAGTGGAACCTCCTGATCAACCAGCGGCATCCCGGATTCACACGCGTGACCGCCGCAAAGCCACGCCCGATCGTCTGCCATCCGAAACTGCTCACATAGTCAGATCCTGCGTACTTTTTGTCCCGTTTTGGAACACTTACCCCGGTTGGGGACAGTCCCCAATCACACGGCATGCCCGACGGCGTTGCCGGATGCCCAGGCCCATTGAAAGTTGAATCCGCCAAGATGGCCGGTCACGTCCACGACCTCGCCGATGAAGTAGAGGCCAGGAACCGCGCGCGACTCCATCGTCTGCGACGACAGCTCGCGCGTGTCCACGCCACCCGCAGTAACCTCCGCTTTCTCGAAGCCTTCGGTGCCGGACGGCGTGACCCGCCAATGATGCAGGCCGTCGGCGAGCGCGCGGACGTCGTCGTTGCCGGTCATCGCCACGACCGACGCCCGGCTCATCACGTCGAACCAGCGATCTGCGAGGCGGCGCGGCAGGTGCTCCGCCACGATCGACCTGGTCGTCTGGCGATCTCCGCGCTCGCGACGATCGATCAACTCGCGCGCGATGTCGACGTCCGGCAGCAAGTCGACGTCGAGCGCACCGCCGGGCTGCCAGTACGACGACGCCTGCAGGATTGCCGGGCCGCTGAGACCACGGTGCGTGAAGAGCAGGCGCTCGCGAAAGGCGACGCCGTCGGCGCGTGCCGTCACCGTCGCCGCGACGCCACTCAGCCCATCCCAGCGAGTGCGGTCGGCCTGGTCGAAGAGCAGCGGCACCAGCGCAGGACGCGGCGGTACGATGCGCAGGCCGAACTGCGATGCGATCCGGTAGCCGAGATCTGTCGCCCCGATCTTCGGAATCGAAAGTCCACCGGTGGCGACGATCAGCTTCGGCGCCTCGAAGACGCCACCTGCAGTGCGCACGTGAAATCCGGATTCGACGCCCTGCACGTCACAATCAGTGACGACGTCGACCGACGACTCCGCGCACTCGTTCAGGAGCAGCTCGAGCACCTCCTGCGATGAGCCATCGCAGAAGAGCTGCCCGAGCGTCTTCTCGTGGTAGCGGATGCCGTGCCGCTCGACCAGCCGGACGAAGTCGGCCGGCGTGTAGCGCGCGAGCGCCGACCTGGCAAAGTGCGGATTGTCCGAGAGAAAGTGCTCCGGCCGACAGTTGAGGTTAGTGAAGTTGCACCGGCCGCCGCCGGAGATAAGGATCTTCCTGCCAGGTTCGCGGCTCCGTTCGAGCACGGCGACCTGCCGGCCGCGCCGGCCGGCCACCGCCGCGGCGAACAGGCCGGCGGCACCGCCGCCGAGGACGAGGACGTCGTGAGTCACGGCTCGTCGGATTTTACTGGCCCCGGTTCGCCCGTCGGAGGCATGATGAGCGCCCCGGCACAGGACGGGGCTGGAGCGGACCCGATGAGCAGCGACGAATCGTCGACGCAAACCACGGCGCCGCCGTCATCAACGGCCCCCGATGCCGGCGTCCAGAGGCAGGCCCGGCTGCGCATCGCCGCCTGTTCGGACAAGGGCCTGGTTCGCAAGAACAACGAGGACCGATACCTTGCGCTCAAGGTGACCCGGTCGACGACGTCGGTGCTCACCAATATCGACGCGGCGCAACTGCAGTTCGTCCCGGAACAGACCCGCTGGTCGCTCGCAGTCGCTGACGGCATGGGCGGTCACGCGGCGGGCGAGGTGGCGAGCACTCTCGCGTTGACCCTCGCGGTCAAGCTGGCCCAGCAGGGGACGCAGTGGTTCGTCGAGATCGGAGACCAAGAAGCCAAGGCTGTCATCGAGCGGGTGGAGACGATCATGACCACGGTCGATCGCGCCATCGCCCAGCAGTCGCGCCAGCAGGCGCGCCTGAAGGGCATGGGGACGACGATGACGGTCGCCATCATCGTCACCGACCAGCTCTTCACGTTCCACGTGGGCGATTCGCGATGCTATCTGCTTCGCAAGGGCCACCTCCAGCGGCTCACGCGCGATCAGACGATGACACAGCAACTGGTGGACGCGGGTCTGCTGCCGCCCGAGGCGCTGCACACACACACGATGCGTCACGTGCTCACGCAGGCCATGGGGACCGGCGACGTGGTCATCGAGGCGCAGCATCTCCAGGTCGAGCAGGGCGACCGTCTGTTGCTGGCGTCGGACGGGCTCACCGACGGGGTATCCGACGAGGAGATCGAGCTGATACTCAGCAGCGACGATTGCGATGCCGCCTGCAAGAAGCTGATGCACGGGGCCCTGGCTGCCGGAGGCCGCGACAACATCACGGTGATTGTCGCTGACGTGGAATTCGAGAGCGACGCGAACGCGGGTTCCTAGTCGCGCGGCTGCGTCAGCCCCATCTTCGGCAGCAGCTCGTCGAGTACGCGGATCATCTCGCTGATCTTGCGCGGCACTCGATTGGCTTTCAGGTAGACCCACCCGGTTTCGCGCACGAGCGGCCGCGCCTGGATGTGGTGCGCGATCAGCGTGCCCGCCTTCACCTCGCGATCGATCGCGTGATTCGAGATGAGCGTCGACCCGATCCCGCTCGCCACCATCGCCTTGATGATCTCGACGTTTTCCGTCTCCATGACGATGCGCGGCTGCACCTGCTCGCGGACGAAGAACTCGTCGATCACGCGGCGCGTGTTGGATCCTGATTCGTAGAGGATGAACGGCAGCTTGTTGAGGTCCTGCGACTCTATCTTCTTCTTCTGCGACAGCGGGTGGCCGGGGTAGGTCACCAGCATCAGTTCTTCCCGCATCACCGGCCGCGTCACCAGGTCCGGCTCGTTCACGGGCAGCGTCAGCAGGCCGAGATCCACCGTGCCCGCGCGCAGCCGCCGCACGAGGCGATCGGCCGGGCCTGTCATCACCTTCACGTCCACGTCCGGGTGCAGGCGCTGGAACTCCTTGAGCAGCGTCGGGAAGACGTAGATCGATACCGTCATGCCGCCGACGAGGCGGATGGTGCCGGTGAGCCGCTGCTGTGTCTCGCTGAGCCGTTCGGTCGTCTCGCGGATGTCGTCGAAGACGCGCAGCGAGAGCTGGAGCAGCGCCTCGCCGGCGGGCGTGATCTTGACCTTGCGCTTGATGCGCCAGAAGAGCGGTTCGTTGAGTTCGGCTTCGAGGAGGAGGATCTGACGGCTGATGGCGGATTGCGAGACGTGAAGGCGGCGGCCGGCGCCGGTGAACGATCCCGTTTCGGCCACCGCCTTCAGAATCTCGAGTTGTCGCAGGTCCATGTCAGGCGCTCACTCCCGCGGCCTGCGGTACTGTCGCGGCCGGCCGGAAGAATTCTGCATGAAGTCGGTCCATCGCAAGCGACAAATCGTCCTCGTCGATCACCAGCGTCACGTTGCGCCTGGCGTCCGCCTGCGACACCAGCCGGAGCGGGACGCCCTCCAGGGCACTGACCACCCGGCAAAACGCGGCCGGATCGGCCCCGTACCGGTCTCCGACGACGGCCACGAGCGCCAGATCGCGAGCCACGCTCACCTCCGCGAACGCCGAGAGGCCCGCCACGATGCTCTCGAGGTGCGACACCTCGTCAACCGTTACCGAGACGCTGACCTCGGAAGTCGAAACGACGTCCACCGAGGTGCGGTGCCGCTCGAAGACCTCGAACAGCCGGCGCATGTAGCCGTGCGCCATCAGCATCCCGGTGGACGTGATGGTGATGACGGTGATGCCCTTCTTGCAGGCAAGCGCAGTCACCGACGAGGGCTCCGCGGCGGCATGGTCGGCGATCAGGGTGCCGGGGGCCTCCGGCCGGAACGTGTTGAGGATGCGGACGGGGATGTTCCGCGCCGCGGCCGGCTGAATGGTCTTCGGGTGCAGGACCTTCGCGCCGAAGTACGCGAGCTCGGCAGCTTCGCCGAACGACAGGCACGGCACGAGCTGCGGATTGGCGACCACGCGCGGGTCGGCGGTGAGCATGCCGTCCACGTCGGTCCAGATCTGGATCTCCTCGGCGTCGAGCGCCGCGCCGAAGATGGCGGCAGAGTAATCCGACCCTCCCCGCCCAAGCGTCGTCGCGACGCCTTTGCGCGTGGCGCCGACGAAGCCGCCCGTGACCACGATCCGATCCGACAGCAGCGGACGGACGTGGGCGTCCGCGTGTGCGCGCGTCGCCTCGTGCTGAGGGACGGCCTGCATGAAGGTCTCGTCGGTGACGAGAACGACTCTCGGGTCCACTGCCATGGCGGGAAGGCCTGACGCGGCCAGCGCCGCGGCGACGATGTGACAGCTCGTCAGCTCGCCCGTCGCAGCCACGGCGTCCATCGAGCGCGGCGAGGCTTCCCGCATCACCGACAGCGCGCCGGCGAGCGCCGACAGGTGCGCGAAGTGGTCGTCCACGGCCTTGCGGGCCGATTCGCCATGGTGGCAGGACGCCAGCTCGGCGAGGACGTCCAGGTGGCGCGCGCGCAGCACTTCCACCAGGCGGCGGGCCCCGTCGGCATCGCCGGATCTGGCAAGCGCGGCGACCTCGAGCAGCCTGTCCGTGACGCCGCCGAGCGCGGAGACGACGACGAGGGGACCGGCACGCCGCGCGCGATGCTCGTGCGCGACGATAGCGACCACGCGGCGGATGGCGTCGGAGTTGGCGACCGACGTCCCGCCGAACTTCATCACGCGCATCGGCTAGCCCCGCACCGGCGCGGCAAGCACACCCTGCGCCACCAGCAGCTCCGCGTTCAGCACGGCGGCGCCGGCCGCGCCGCGCACGGTGTTGTGTCCCAGCGCGAAGAACTTGTAGCCGAGGACGGGACACGTGCGCAGCCGTCCGACGGTCACCGTCATCCCGCCGTCGCGGTCGGCGTCCAGCCGCGGCTGCGGGCGATTTTCCTCGGACAGGTAGACCACCGGCTGCGGCGGTGCCGTCGGCAGCCCGAGCCGCTGCGGCGGGCCGCTGAAACTGGCCAGGGAGTGGCGGACCTCGTCGAGCGAGGGCGACTGCTCGAGCGCGATCGACATCGACACCGTGTGACCGTTCACGACGGGCACGCGGGTCGTGGACGCGCTCAGCACGACCGGATGCGGCACGACGGCGTTCCGCTCGAAGCGGCCGAGGATCTTCTTCGGCTCGCTCTCGATCTTGCCTTCCTCGCCGCCGATGAACGGCACGACGTTGCCGACGGCGTCCAGCGAGGCGACGCCGGGATAGCCGGCGCCGGACAGCGCCTGCAGCGTGGTGAGGGCGACGCTCTTCAAGCCGTACTGGCGAAGCGGCGCCAGGGCCAGCGAGAGGACGATCGTGGAGCAATTGGGATTGGTGACGAGCGCGCCGGACCAGCCGCGCTGGGCGCGCTGCGGCTCGATGAGAGCGAGATGGTCGCTGTTGATCTCGGGAATCAGCAGCGGCACGTCGGGCGACATGCGATGGTTCCGCGCGTTGCTGACGACGACGTGGCCGGCCTTCGCGAAGGCCTCCTCGATCTCGCCGGCGACAGAGGCATCCATCGCCGAGAACAACAGCTCGGGCGGACTGCCCTCGCCGGGCCTGGCTTGCTGGACGATGAGATTGCCGACCTCATCGGGCAGCGTGAACGGCAGCCGCCAGGGCGCCGCGGCCCGGTAGGTCTGCCCCGCCGAGCGCTCGCTGGCGCCCACCCACACGAGGCGGAACCAGGGGTGCCGGGCGAGCTGGGCGATGAACTGCTGGCCCACCATCCCCGTGGCGCCAAGCACTCCGACGTCGATCCGCTGCATGATCTGCTGCTCCTTCTCGGTTACTTCGGGGCAGAACTAAAGTTCTGCCCCACAAGTGTCACCTGTGGCGCAGGACTTCAGTCCTGCGCACCGCCCTTCCCCTCACTGTTGGACACCATCCGCGCAAAAAAAAACCGCCGACCGGCTGGTGCCGCGTCGGCGGGTGTCTGCTCGTTAGTCGATCTGCTCTAGTCGTCGAGCCCGTGTACACCACCGCCGCGGCCACCATGCTTTCGCATGGTGCCCATCGTAATCATGGTGGTGGTGCGGGTGCGCGACATCGTTGGCTCAGTATAGGGACCGTGACGATCCCAGGTCAAATGTCATTTCGAGATGTTATGAAATTGTAAGAAGCATAAACTTGACCGGATCGGTCCGCTCGCTCACCATAGACGTTTCGGCGCATCCCCTCCATGACTCCACCCTCCGTTCGCGTGGCCCTGCTCGGGTTCGGCACCGTGGGCCGGGCCGTGGCCCGCATCCTGACCGAGCGGCCGCCCGCCGGTGTGCGCCTGACCCACGTCTTCGTCCGCGACGCCGCACGCCGGCGGGTCGACTGGGTCCCCGGCGACGTGGTCTGGACGAGCAACGTCGAGGACGTCTTCGCGTCCGACGCGAACGTGATCGTGGAAGTGGTGGGAGGGCGCGACCCGGCCGGCACGTGGGTGCGTCGCGCGCTCGACTCGGGCCGATCGGTGGTCACCGCGAACAAGCAGCTCATCGCGCACGATGGGCCGGCGCTCCGCAGGCTCGCCGCCGAGCGGCGGCGACACCTGCGCTTCGAAGCGGCGGTGGCAGGCGGCATCCCGGTGATCGGCGCGCTCCGCGACGGCATCGGAGGCGACCAGCTCGTCAGCGTGACCGGCATCCTGAACGGCACGTGCAACTTCATCCTGACCAGCATGGCCTCCGGCGCGTCGTTTGCGGAGGCGCTCAAGCGCGCCCAGGAGCTGGGGTTCGCCGAAGCCGATCCCACAGACGACGTCGAGGGCTTCGACGCTCGCGCGAAGCTGGCCATTCTCTGTGCCGTCGGGCTGAGGGTGCAGGTGGCGCCGACCGACATCGCAACGCGCTCGGTGACGCTGGTGGATGGCGTCGATTTCCGGTACGCGGGCGCGCTCGACTGCACGATCCGTCAGATCTCACACGCGGCGCTCGATCCCGCGAACCCGCGCCATGTGAGCGCGTCGGTGCGCCCCTCACTCGTCCTGCGCAGCTCGCCGCTCGCGCGTGCCGACGGCAGCCAGAACGTCATCGTCGCGCGCGGCCACTACGGCGGCGACACCATCTACGCAGGCGCGGGCGCCGGCGGGGGCCCGACGTCGGTGGCGGTCGTCTCCGACATCGCGGCAATCGCCGCGTTCGAGCCCGAGCGGCAGTCGGTGTCGCCGATTGAGGAAGCGACTGCGGTCGACTCGGAGTTCGTCACCGCCCACTACCTCCGCTTCATCGTCAGGGATCGGCCCGGCATCCTGGCATCAATCGCGCACGCACTGGCCGAGCACGACATCAACATCGATGCAGTGGTGCAGCTGCCCTTCGAGGGCAAGGATGCGATGCCGTTCGTCGTCACCGCCGAGCCCTGCGCGCCGGCCACGCTCGCGCGCGCGATGGCCGCGATCGGTGCCATGGACTTCCACGTCACGCCGCCCGTCGACCTGCCCGTGCTGTCGTGGGGAGGCGGGGCGTGAGCCAGGTCGAGCCGGCGTCGCTCGGCGTCGCCGAGGCGCGCCGGCGGGTCGAGGGCTTGCGAATCGAAGTCCCAGGTTCGTCGGCCAATCTCGGCCCTGGCTTCGACGCGCTCGCGGTCGCGGTTCGTCTGTATCTGCGCGTGACCGTGCAACGCGTGCTCGACGGACCGCGCAACGAGCTGCGGTGCTCGTTCGCCGGTGTTGCGCTCGAAGGCGACAACTACGTCGCGCGCAGCGTGGACACGCTGGCGAAGCGTGAGGGCATCGACTACCCGGCGCTCGATGTGACCGTCGAGAGCGAGATCCCGATGCAGGGCGGCCTCGGCAGCAGCGCCGCGGCGACGGTCGCCGGGCTCATGCTCTTCGAGCGTCTCGCCGGCCCGCGCAACCGCGACCTGCTGGCCGAGGGCACGCGGTTCGAAGGGCATCCGGACAACGTGGCCGCGTCGCTGCTCGGCGGTCTGACCGCAGCGTGCACCACCGAGGATGGCCGTGCCGTTGCCGTGTCGACGCCGTGGCCACCCGACGTTCGTCTCGTGGCCGTCACTCCAGAAGTCCGCGTGAAGACGCCGGAAGCACGCCGGGTGCTGCCCGAGACGTACACGCGTGCCGACGCGGTATTCAACCTCCAGCGCGCCACGCTGCTCATGGCCGCCATCCACGCGGGCAGGACCGACCTGCTGCGCGATGCGCTGGCCGATCGATGGCACCAGCCGTACCGGGCGCGGCTCGTGCCAGGCCTGACCGAGGCGCTGGCGCTGCGAGTTCCGGGCCTGCTGGGCGTCTGCCTGAGCGGCTCGGGGCCAACCGTCATCGCCCTGTGTTCAGGCGACACGTCGGCGGTGGAAGGCGCGCTCACCGATGTGTACGCGCGGCTGGGACTGCCATGCCGCGTGCGCACGCTGGCGGCCCACAACGGGCCACCCAACCTGACGCAACCCCTCGCAACCTGACCCAACCTGACCCAACCCCACCCAACCTCACCCAACGTCTCGAGTTGGTTTACCCTAAGTAGATATGCCCTTCTTTACTGGCCTCCGCTGCCGGATGTGCGGAACGGGATTCCCGGCCGAGGCGTTGTTCGTCTGCGATCAGTGCCTGGGGCCGCTCGAAGTCACCTACGACTACGACGCGATCGGCCGCGCCGTGACGCGCGAGCAGGTCAGCGCACGCCCGGAGAACCTCTGGCGCTATCGCGAGCTGCTTCCGGTCCAGGAGCCGCGCACGGGTTTCTACTCGGGGTACACGCCGCTCATCAAGGCGGACCGGCTCGCGCGCCGTCTCGGCGTTCGCGAGCTGTTCATCAAAGACGACTCAGTGAACCACCCGACCTTCTCGTACAAGGACCGTGTCGTGTCGGTGGCGGCCACGCGCGCGATCGAGCTCGGGTTCGATGTGTTCGCCTGCGCATCAACCGGCAACCTGGCCAACAGCGTCGCGGCACACGCGGCGCGTCTTGGTCTCACGTGTTACGTCTTCATCCCCGACAACCTCGAAGCCGCGAAGGTGATGGGCTCGGCCATCTACCGGCCGCATGTCATCGCGGTCAAGGGCAACTACGACGACATCAACCGGCTGTGCACGCAGGTTGCCGACCGTCACGGCTGGGGCTTCGCCAACATCAACCTGCGGACGTACTACGCGGAAGGGGCGAAGACGTACGGCTTCGAAATCGTCGAGCAGCTCGGCTGGAAATTCCCGAAGCACGTCGTCTGCCCTGTCGCCGGCGGCACGCTGCTGCCGCGCATCGGCCGTGCATTCGAGGAGCTGCAGACGCTGGGCTGGGCCGATGGCGACTTGCCCCGCATCCACGCGGTGCAGGCGGCCGGATCGGCGCCAGTCGTCCGTGCGTTTCAGGCCGGCCTCGACTTCCCCGAGCCGGTGAAGCCGGACACGATCGCCAAGTCGATCGCGATCGGCAACCCTGCCGACGGCCATCACGTGCTGGAAACGCTGCGCGCAACAGGCGGCTCGGCAGCCATGGTCGAGGACCAGACGATCCTGGACACCATCAAGCTGCTGGCCGAAACCGAGGGCATCTTCACGGAGCCTGCCGGTGGCGCGACGCTTGCCGGGGCCATTGCCCTGATCAAGAACGGCACGATCCCCGCTGACGAGACGATCGTCGTCTGCGTCACGGGCAACGGCTACAAGACCGCCGATGTCCTCAACGGACACACGGAGACGCCGATTCACTTGGGCAAGGGACTGGCGGAATTCGAGGAATACCTGAAGCGATCGGCCGGCGCAACTGAAGTTGCGCCCTACGGCAGCTCGAGTCAGTCGTAGGGCTGAAATTCAGTTCGGCCTGCAGAACAGAAGAAAGCTGCATGCCTCTCGAATCGTCTCGGACGCCGATTGATGCGTTCGGCGCGGCCGTGCGCGACAACGACGTGGCGCGGGTGGCCGAACTGCTCGCGTCGCACCCCGAATTGAAATCCAGTATCAACGGGCCGGTCCCCGGCGGCCATTTCGGCGCCACGGCGCTCATCGTCGCCACGCAGCACGCCAACCGCGAGATGATCGAGGCGCTGCTCGCCTCCGGCGCCGACGTCAATCAGCGAAGCCACTGGTGGGCGGGCGGGTTCAGCCCTCTCGACGATGGCGAGAATGCGCCCTGGCTGGCGGACTTCCTGATCGAGCGCGGCGCCGTGATCGATCCTCCGACTGCCGCTCAGCTCGGTCGCCTGGGCGAGTTGAAAGCCATGATCGCGGCGGACCCGCAGGCCGTGCACGCGCGCGGCGGCGACGGCCAGACGGCGCTGCACCGGGCCCGGACGGTGGAGATGGCCGCGTATCTGCTCGACCACGGCGCCGACATCGATGCCCGTGACGTCGACCACGAGTCCACGCCGGCGCAGTACCTCGTGCGCACGCGGCAGGATGTGGTGCGCTTCCTCGTCTCGCGCGGCTGCAAGACCGACGTCCTCATGGCTGCCGCGATCGGCGATGTCGATCTGGTGCGCCAGCACCTCGACGCCGATCCGTCGGCGATCGGGACGCGAGTCAATCCCCAGTATTTCCCGATGCGCAACCCGCACGCCGGCGGCACCATCTACAACTGGACGCTCGGGTGGAACAAGAACGCGCACGTGATTGCCAGGGAGTTCGGCCACGCTGCCGTCTACGATCTGCTGATGTCGCGGAGCCCGGACGGCCTCAAGCTGACGGCCGCGTGCGCCTCGGGCGACGAGGCCACGGCGAAGAAGCTCGTCGAGTCGAACCCCCGGCTCGCCTCCGGGCTCGATGACGAGGATCGAAAGATGCTGGCGCACGCGGCACGGGACAACAACAAAGAGGCCGTGCGGCTGATGCTCGAGGCGGCGTGGCCGCCCGATGCGCGAGGGCAGCACAACGGAACCGCGCTGCACTGGGCGTGTTTCCACGGCAACGCCGCAATGGCTCGCGATCTGCTCCGCCACGGCGCGCCGGTGAACGTGAAGGGCGAGGAGTACAACGCAACGCCGCTCGGCTGGGCCCGGCATGGGTCCGTGCACGGCTGGTACAGCAAGACGGGCGACTACGACGGAACGATCAAGGCCCTTCTCGAGGCTGGCGCTTCCGAGTCCTAGTGATGGCCGCGCTTTAGCTCGGCCTCCGCATCAGAATCTGAACAAGGCGCTGGCGGTGAGGACCCACGACACACGGGTGGACCGGCCGTCGATGTCGGCATCCGCGTCGAGCGACTGCACATAGACGCGGCCGTCGGCGCGCAGTCCGATGTCACGCAGCACTCCGCGCGAGTGCCGCACGAAGAAATACTTCACGCCACCGCCCGCGTCGAACGCCGGCCCGCTGCTGGTGAGGATCTGGCGATCGTCCAGCTGACGCCGGTAGCCCGCGCCGCCGAGGACGAACGGCAGGCCCTTGCCCCCGGCAAACTGCGCCTTCACCAAGTGCACGACGACCGCGCCTTCCATGACGTAGGTGTCGAGCGGCTGCGTCAGCGTAATGTTCGGCGCACTCTCGATGTCGCCAGTGATGTGAGTTCGCAGAGTCTGGCGAACCCACAGAAAGCCGCCTTCGGCGGCAACCGTGCGAGTGACGTTGAACGCGATCCGGGCGTCGATGCCCGTGCCGGCACCAAGCTTCGTTGCGGTGTGGAAGAGCGGATAGGCCGGATCACCAGGATCGTTGGCGGTGAGATTCGCGTCTCGGGATCCGAAGTCGATCCCGGTCATGAACGCGAACCCTCCGGCCAGTTCGAGCGAGTGCCGCCGCGGCGCGGCGGTCCCCTGGCCGTGCGCCCGGCCCTGAACCATCGTGACCAGGCCGAGCACCATCAGGGCGATGCCCGCGGGCCGCCTCATTTGGCGGCCACGTTCACCGAGATGCTGGGGCTCGCGGCACCGGCCGGCACGGTCACGAGCTGCTGGCAGTACGTGACGCGGAAGTCCGTGTCGACGGTCACGTCGTTGAAGAAGCTGCCGACGTCACCATCGTCGAGCGGCTCGACGCGGACGACGTAAGTGCCCGGGGCGAGGCCCGCGATCACGAACCCGCCTCCCGATTGCAGCGAGAAGCCCGCCACCATGGCGCCGGTCCGCAGGTTCATGGCGATCACGTGCGCGCCGAACAGGCCCTGGCCGTTCTTCGTCACGGTGCCCTGGATCGACCCGGTCGCCGACCGGAAGCTGGACGCGGGGTAGATGTCCGAGATCCCGGCGATGTCGTCGGGTCTCAGCGTGCGGGAGGTTGTGTCGCCCGCGGAGAACGCGATCGGGAACATCACCGAGCCGGCCGCAATGAGGCGCCGCCCGCCACCCGGATCCACCTCCGTCTCGCCGAGCGCCGAATGGCCGAGGCCGAAGAAGTGGCCGGTCTCGTGCGTGGCGATCGACTGCAGGTCGTAACGGCCCGGCTCGCCGCCGGGCGATACGGACCAGGGGAACGACGAGTTGAAGAAGATGTCGGCCTCGAGGATCTCGCCGCTGCGCGTGTCGACGACGTAGTTGGTCGCGGCGAGCGTGCGCTCCATGTCGGGATGCGCCAGGAAGCCGAGTATGTTCGTGTTGTCCTCGTCGAGCGGCGGCGCCTCGGTGAAGCTGGCGAACTCCACGCTCACCTTGGCGGAGCTGACGTCCTGCCACGCGCGGAACGCGCGGCCGACCGCATCGCGGAAATCTGCTGCGCTGACGCCTTCCACGCCCGCATCGGTGACGAAGTAGCGCACCGGGGTTTGCTTCCACGACAGCGCGACCGTCTGGCCACCGGAGTCGGCACCGATCTTGAGGTACGCCTCGGCCGGAGGCGCCGGTGCCCACGCGATCCATGCCGCGAGAAGCCCGGTCAGGGCGCGGCGCAGGATCATCGCGTCAGCCTCCGCGCCGCCAGGGCCTTCACTTCGGCCGCAAACCGATCGAGCGGCGCGGGCCGGCGCATGAGGTCGCCTCGCACGACCGGTGTCGGCACCTGTGAAGACGCCGAGAGCATCTCGGGGACGACTACTCTCCTGCCGGCGCCGTCGACGACGATGCGGAACACCCCCTGGCCGAGGCCGAGCACGTGCGGCAGCGCAGGGCCGTTGCCCGCGAGAAAGAGCGCCACCTCGTCGCCTTCGGCGAATCGCGGCGCACCTGGCATCACGCTCAGATACGGGCCAATCTGACCGCCGGGCGTGCGCACGGTCACCGACGTGCCGAGATCGCCCTTCAGGTACTGCTCCACCTCGATGGTGACGAGGGTCTCGATGCCGTGGCGCCCGTCGTTCCATCGCGACTCGAGAGCAACGACGCGTCCCACCACGATGGCCCGGGCATCGGCTACCAGCGTCGGGAAGTCGGTGGACACGTACACGATCGCGCGCGCCGGCACGGCCGCCAGGATCATCAACACAGTCGTCAACACGGCAATCGCGTGGCGCATCGCCCTACGTCCTTCGTCCCTCGTTCTTCGTCCTTCGTCCTTCGTCCTTCGTCCTCGTTGCAGCCAAGGTCAGTACCGCTTCC
>Ga0207701_10001277_pt1 | contig 26590 bp, 25 predicted proteins | sample KBSSwiSSwithPhiX_FD_184294 | JGI IMG/M metagenome (GOLD analysis project Ga0207701, IMG submission 184294) | Switchgrass rhizosphere bulk soil microbial communities from Kellogg Biological Station, Michigan, USA, with PhiX - S5 (SPAdes) (version 2) | ecosystem: Environmental > Terrestrial >... | reverse complement strand
GAAAAGTGCTGCCACAGCCCGGGAAAATCGACAAACTTCAAATCCACAATCTCGACCTTGTTCTTCTTCGCCAACTCTAAGGCCTCTTTCACTGGCATGGACTGCTCCTCTCTTTTCTCAATGGTAAAAATTAATTTGAAAACTCAATCCTGTTAGCACATTCTTGACAACACAACCACACCATTACTCGGCCAACTATTCGTAGGCGCGTTCATTGTGCTGGCTCAAATCCAAACCCATCATCTCTTCTTCATCAGCGACCCTGAGTCCCATAACGGCCTTTACGATGGAAAGAATGACATAGCTCCCGACGATTGCTAAAACCAAGGTTGCCAACACAGAGACAAACTGAATCCCAAGTTGAGCCGGGTTGCCGAAAAAGAGGCCGTCGTTGCCTGCTGGATTGATCGCTTTGGAAGCAAACAACCCGGTCGCAAGCGCTCCCCACGTGCCGCCGACCCCGTGCACGCCCACTACGTCAAGGGAGTCATCGTAACCGAACCGTGGCTTTAGGCTGCAGGCGATCGAACATAGAATACCGCCGCCGATACCGATCCATATCGCGGAGATCGGGCCGACAAAACCAGATCCGGGTGTAATCGCGACCAGCCCAGCCACCGCGCCGCTGGCAGCGCCTAAGACCGTCGGCTTACCTCTAAGGATCCAATCCATGGCAAGCCAAGCCAACGTTGCGGCCGCAGTTGCCACGTGAGTGGCTACGAAGGCCGATGTAGCCAGACCATCCGCCGCCAGTGCGCTCCCCGCGTTGAAACCAAACCAGCCGACCCAAAGCAGACCGGCTCCAATCACACTGAACGGCAAATTATGCGGCGGCATCGCTTCGACACCATAGCCGATTCGCTTGCCAAACATCCAAGCCGCGACGAGCGCTGAAGCTCCAGAGCTGATGTGCACTACTGTACCGCCGGCGAAATCCAACGCCCCCAGCTCACGCAACACTCCCTTTACTCCCCAAACCCAATGGGCGAGGGGATCATAAATGAACGTGGCCCAGAGAACGATGAAAACGAGAAACGCGCTGAACTTTACCCGCTCTGCAAACGCGCCGGTGATCAACGCCGGAGTGATCACCGCAAACATCATCTGGTAAACCATGAAGGCCGCATGCGGTATGGTGGCAGCGTAGTCCGGGTTGGGGTTTGGTCCGACGCCGTTGAGACCGAACCAGTCGCTGCTGCCGATCCAGCCCCCGATGTCCGGACCAAAAGCCAAGCTGTATCCCCAGAGCACCCACTGAAGACTGATGACGGCGACAATAATGAAACTGTGCATGATGGTGCCGAGAACGTTTTTACGACGCACCAAGCCGCCGTAGAAGAGAAATAACCCGGGGATCGTCATCATCAGCACGAGAGCCGCGGAAGTGAGCATCCACGCCGTATCGCCTTTGTCGATTTTTGGCTGAGACGCAGAAGCAGCGGGAACCGGAACCGCTACCGGAGGAACGCCAGGTGTCGTTACGACCGGCCCTCCCGGCGCTGTTTGCGTCACGTCTTGAGCAAGCGCTAACGATGCCGATAGCCAGAGCGCCAGGAGTAGAAAAAATATCGTTACCAAGTTCTTGCCATGGTACACCACGAGCTATCCTCCTTTTTTATCTGCGCAAGAATTGAGCAAACAAGCTGAATGGAATTGATTGCGAATGCTTGAGCGCAACCACTGTGCCAGTAACAGCCGCGCTAAAATGTTCTTTGAATCGAGTGGTTACAAGATCGAGCGAGGCAACTTTTCCGTCGCGGCACGCTTAAAAATTAGGCATATGCTGATTTCCACAGCAGAGGAGACCTCGGGGCAATTCCAGTTGAGCAGCCGTGCGTGGTTTACAAGAACATTTGAAAGTCTGTTCATGCGCGCCAGTAATGCCGTTGCCGCCCGTGCAGCGTTACGTTGTTCGCCAACACAAGCCGGATGATAGCCTTCGGGAAAACCTGCCGTCTGGCAAAGCCTTAACCCAACGGCGAGGCGGCTCTTGCGGTTGCGGCATCTTCATCTCACAATTTGAGCAGAGCGCCGAGTCTTGAAACATCGGTAACCTTGTCGAGATGGTCTACGGTCTCGATCAAGCGCGCAAGCCGGCGTGGCGGTAAAACCGCGGCGGTGAGTTTGTGCGCTTTGTTTTCCACCTCTGAGCGGCTCAACGGATTACCCGGCGTACCCTTGAAATGAATTACCAACGCCGAATGGCGTTTCTTGTTATTTAGCACAACTGTGACGCGTGCTGCGCGGTCCCAACCGCGCTGTTCGATCTCGTGATCGACTTGCAACTGAACCTTGCGCATCGTGCGTAGAATATCCTTGTTTTTGAGCTGTCTTTGATTGAACGACTCGGGATCAGTGGGGTCCGAATAGAGGCTCAGCGCGATGCAGAAGGGAATACTGTACTGCGCCATCATCAGGTCCGTGGGCCGATAGATCGCGTGATGCGTTACAAGCTTTTCAATGCCACCGACAGAGATTTCACGAATGTCGTCCGGGCGAACATTGAATTGCTCGCGTAACTGCTGCAGCGCTTCGATCGGCGCATGGGCATTGATATGGCAAGCGCAGCGCTTGATGCAGATATTCATGCTCTCGAATTCGCGTCCTAGGCGATAGGTGAGATAATCGAGGTTAGGTGAATCCGAAAAGGTTTGGCAAAAACCGAACTTTCCTTCGAGCACGCTTTCCGGCCCGGCAAAGCCTTTGCTCGCTAGCAAGGCGGCAGTCACGCCGCCCTCGCCGGCCTTGCCAAGATGCAAGCGCTTCACCATCGCGCCTTCCCGACAGCGGGAAAATTCGATCAGACCGCCCGAGTATGAGGCGGCGATGCCAAGCGCATTGACCATCTTATGCTCGTCCAGCCGCAGTAAACGCCCGGCGGCAACTGCTGCGCCAAAAGTCCCAGTTAGTCCTGGCGCATGAAATCCTCTTCTCTCGAGCGAGTTACCTGCGGCAACGCCAATGCGCGACATAACCTCACACGCGGCAACAAAGGCGGTGAGCAGTAATTTGCCATCGGCTTTTTTTTCTTCCGCCATTGCCAACGCCGGCAGAAAAGCCGTCGCGCCCGGGTGAACACCGGCGCCAGGCTGGCGCACATTGTCGAGCTCGAAAGCATGCGCCATCACGCCATTGGCCAATGTCGCCTGCGCCGGCTGCCTGGAAAAACCCATACCGACAACCGTTGACTGCCCGCGTAAACCAGAATCATGGACGAATCCGGCCACCGTGAGACTCCATGGCTTGGTGGAACCGTACAAACAGACGGCAAGGGTATCCAGAACACACGCTTTGGCTCGATCAATGACCTCGGCCGGGATATCTTTATATTTCAAATCGAGAGCAAACCGCGCCAGGCGCCGCGTTGGATTCATAGATTGCAGCATACCCCTTTTGCGTCTGCTGGTTTGCTAAAACTCATCCTTCTAGGAACCCACGAGAGCGGTGAGACGAGCGCCATGCCATCTCTGTTGGACTGAATTATCGCCAGCAAGTTTTGTATGAGAATGCGGAAAAACTGCTTGGGCTCAGTTCGAGTATTGCAATGATGGAGCCTTGGGTCTAGCTAGCATTCCCATCACTCCACTGAGCTAGGTCGGACCCATTACGGTTTTGCTTCGGGCTTTTTGTATCGGGCCTTGGGGACGATCTCCGCGACTGTGCCGCCGGGCGCACGGAATTTGATCGGAATCACACCCGGATCGCTGATGATTTCACAACCGAATTTTTCCAAATCGGCAGCAGATTTTTTCATATCATCGACTTCAATGGCGAAGTGATGGATGCATGGCCCCAATCCGGAAGCGCGGGCTTCCGCCGACTCTTCGCTGTCGTATTTGATTAAAGCAAGATCAATAGTGCCGTCGGTGAGATGGCGCGAGGTATGATCTCTCACCTGACCCGTTTCCATTTCCGTAAAGCCGAAACCCTTTTCGTAAAACTCCGTCGCCTTTTCGAGGTCATCGACTTTGAGCGCGATATGAACGATGCGAGGCATAAGCCCTCCTTTCACGACGGCTGGCGTCGTGTAACACACTCGGAAATAACAAATCAAGCAAGTCCGGCGATTTCCACCGGCAGCGCAAAGTGAATGTTTTCCTCGGCGAAACCGTTCTGAGTCACCTGCGCGCCATGCTGCCGGAAGTACTCCGCGGCTTGTTGCACCAGATGTTCCGGCACCGATGCGCCTGATGTAATCCCCACCCGCGTAACGCCTTCAAGCCAAGCCGGATCGATGGCGTGATGATCGTCGATCAGATACGCAGGTTTCCCCTGATCTCGGACGACTTTGCAGAGCTGAGTGGAGTTTTCACTGTTGCGTGAACCGATAACCAGAACCAGGTCCACCCGTTGGGCAAGCTGTTTGACCGCGTCCTGGCGGTTTTGCGTGGCATAGCAAATGTCCTCTTTCGCCGCGGTAATCAGCTGGGGAAAGCGTTTCCTCAGAATCTCGATGATCTCCCGAGTATCATCAACGCTGAGAGTCGTCTGGGTAAGAACAACGACTTTATCGGGATTTCCGATGCTGATGGTCTCCGCTTCACGGGCGCTGCCAACGATGTGAATTTTTTCCGGAGCTTCTCCGGTGGTGCCGACAATCTCGTCGTGCTTTTCGTGACCGACGAGAATGATTGAATAGTTCATAGAGGCGAATTTCCGCACTTCCCGGTGCACTTTCTCGACGAGTGGGCAGGTCGCATCGACAATGATCGCGAGGTTTTTTGCACGCGCTTGCTGCCAGACGGCTGGAGAAATGCCGTGCGCGCTAAAGATCAATTTTGCGCCAGGCGGGACTTCATCGAGCGATTGCACAAAGCGCACGCCGCGTTTGGTAAAATCCCGTACGACATGGACGTTGTGAACAATCTCGTGAAAAACATAGATGGGCGGACCATGGCGTTTTAGCGCCCGTTCCACAGTTTCGATCGCCATCTCGACACCCGCACAAAATCCACGCGGCGTGGCGAGTATCACACTTTCAACCGCCATGTGTTTCAAGTCTGTAGGAATCGCTAAAGTCTGTCAACTCGAAGCGACGCCAGCGAGCGCGATGATCTTTTCCGCGGCGATTCGGGCGCCGTTCAGCGCAACCGCAGGCCAGTATCGATCTCGTGACAGAAGCCCGGCCAGCTGCGGCTCGATATTGCCGCTCAATAAATCGTGAACGGACAGGAATTCCGCCGTGGCCAGGTCGTTCAAGGCTTGAATCAGATAAGGGGACTCGGGAAAGTCGTCGCGTTCGACATAGAGCACGGGTACTTTGTGCGCGATAATGTCAGCGACGATGCCGTAGCCGGGCTTGGCAATGATCACATCCGCCGCGCGCACCAGATCGCAATACTCCGGTTGCATTTCGGGCAACACGGATACATTGCCTTCGCACTGACGTTTCTTGTCGGTGCCGACGAAATAATAGTCTCGTAGCCGCTGAAGTCTTTCCCACGGCAGCCGTTCGAGTCCAAGCCCGCCAAAGGTCAATAGCACAATGGTCGCCGATTGGGGCAGAGCGAACTTAGCGCGCGCTTCTTGCTTGCTCCGAGACGAAGTGCGCGTAATCCAGGGAATAGCTTCCCTGGAGGGAAAGACATTCAGATCACAAGCATAAGGAAGGGTCATAGCCACAGTCGCTTTACGGTAGAAGGTTTCCATTTCTTCAATCAGCGGCAGAAAAGCCGGGTATTGCTCCAGATACGCGCGATAGATCCAATTCCAGGCAAAATTCGTTATGGCAACGGATGGAATCTTTGCCTGGGCAGCGACCTCGAACGCCAAGGGTGGAATGTCGCTCGCGATCAGTGCAATTCGATGCTGCCGTAAAAAAGCGAGCTCGCTTGCGATCAAAGATGACGCTTGTTCGTGCAGGGCGCGGCACGATCGGAGTGTCTCCGTCAATTGCATAGCGAGGCTATCCTTCTGAATAATACCGATATCGAGTTTTATTTGGTGGTATGCCACCGGGGCAGAAGGATCTTGAAACAACCAGTCGGGCGCTGTAGTGCGCACGTGAATTTGCCACTGCGGGGCGGCTTTCTTCAATGCGCGGATGACCTGGTACGAGCGTACGGCATGGCCGAAACCATGGCCGGTGATATAAAAAGCAATTGCAGTCAAGCGGGTTTTAGTTATATGAAGTGGAAAATTAAGCTATGTAGCCAATGCACGAATGTCAACCATTGGCGCAAGCGTCCGGCGGGAGCTTACGATGACTGGGACTGTCAAGAAGATCATTAGACAGAAGGGCTTTGGCTTCATTACTCCTGACGACGGCAGCGAAGATGTATTTTTTCACCGTGGCAGCCTGGCGCCGCGGAACCAGATCGAAGATATTAACGAAGGTGACTCCGTGCAATTCCAGGTGCGAAAAGGCGACAAAGGTCCGGTCGCCTTCGACCTCAAGATCCGCTAAGCGCGCCGGGTCAATTCTCAACGGGCGCCCATGGCGTTATCTCTCAGTACTCAGAAAAAACCCAACGCTTCGTCGTCAAGCCAACGGGAAACACACTGAGTGCGCACACACCAGCTTAGCTCGGTTCCTCTCTTGTGCCAAAAAACATTTCAAGCTTCTGCTGGCGCTGTTCCTGCTCGGCCTGGCTGTTGTCGAGCTCGCGTCACTGCACCCGCTGATGGCATATGATCTCATGGCGCATGACTGGATGCAGGGGTTTCGTTCCTGCGCGCGGATCGAGTGGCGTTGTTTCTCAAGTACTGGACAACCATTCCCTATCTGACGGTAGGTTGCACCGCGGTTTTGGTAAGCTGGCTGGGATATGGAAAGGGCTAGCAATCCCTCGCCACCTTCGCGATTATCGTGATTGGCGGTGCGCTGTTGAGTGAGTGGTTCAAGGAGTTTGTCAATATTATCTTACCTTCAATGCTCAACCGCAGGTACAGAATGAGACCGCGGGCTGCCGAACAATCGATTTTGCGCTCAACGACAAACCGATAGAAACCCTGGTGCTCCACAATGGCTGGCGGGATTATCGCGTGATGCTCGATCAACACCTCGTGACTGATGGAAAGAATCGCCTCACCATCCACATCGGTTCTGGAATTGAAAACTCCGTGCTTCTCGCCAATATTGCGCTACACCATCGTTAGTCTCGGAATTCGAAAAAATTTCCGGCTAAATCCCCGCGGCGCGGGCGCGAGATTATGGGCGAACCCGGCTTACCCGTTTAGGATGCAAACCCTGTATGTTACGTTGACAGTAACCAGAATGTGAAGGCCATTGCCGATGACAGATGAACATGCGAACCGTTTGATACACGAAACCAGCCCCTATTTGCTGCAGCACGCCCATAACCCGGTCGATTGGTATCCGTGGGGTGAGGAGGCATTCGAAAAGGCCAAGGCAGAAAACAAACCCGTTCTTCTGAGCATTGGCTATTCAGCGTGCCACTGGTGCCACGTGATGGAGCGCGAATCGTTCGAAAACGAAAAAATCGCCGCGCTAATGAACGAGTCGTTCGTCAATATCAAAGTGGATCGAGAAGAACGACCCGATCTGGACGAGATCTACATGAACGCGGTGCAAATGCTCACGGGCAGGGGCGGCTGGCCAATGACCATGTTTCTTACGCCGGAGGGGAAACCGTTTTATGGCGGCACTTACTTTCCGCCGGAAGATCGGCAAGGCATGCCGGGGTTTCCGAGAATCCTCCAAGGTGTCGCTCAAGCTTATCGCGAGCGACCTGCCGACGTCGAAAAAAGCGTCGGACAAATTCTCGAGGCGTTGCATCGCATGGCGGAATGCCGGCCGGCCGAGAAAGATTTTGCTCCCGGGATTATCGGCGATAGTTGCGAAAAAATTGCCCATGCTTACGACTCGGAAAACGGCGGCCTGGGACAGGCGCCGAAATTTCCCAACCCCGGGGTGTATGAACTCTTTCTGCGCTATTACTCGGAGAGTGGCGAGAAGCGCTATCTGACAATGGTCGCGCATACCCTCAGCAAGATGGCGCAAGGCGGTATCTACGACCATGTGGGCGGCGGGTTTCACCGTTACTCGGTCGACGCCAAGTGGCTGGTGCCGCATTTCGAGAAGATGCTTTACGACAACGCGCAGCTTTTACGCATCTACAGCCAGGCGTACGTGATCACCCGCGAACCACTCTATAAATCGGTCGTCGAAGAGAGCGCGCGCTACCTGTTGAGCGAAATGCATCACCCTGAGGGCGGTTTCTATTCTACCCAGGACGCCGATAGCGAGGGCGACGAGGGAAAATTTTTCGTCTGGACCCCGGCTGAAATCGATGCATTGCTCGGCGTCGAAGACGCCGAAGTCTTCGGGCGCATGTACGACGTCACCGAGCAAGGCAACTTCGAAGCGAAAAACATTCTTCATCCGATTTTAACCGTAGATCAGGCGAGCAAGTTTTTCCGCAAGGAAAAACCGGAAATCGAAGCTCTGGTGGTTCGGGCCAAGGAAAAACTCTTTGCTGCGCGCGAGCAGCGGATCAAGCCGTTCCGCGATGAGAAGATCATCACGGCATGGAATGGATTGATGCTTTCGGGGTTGGCCGAAGCGATCAAGATTAGCGGTGAATCGTCGTGCGTCGAAGCCAGCCGACGCACGGTCGAATTTATTTTCGGCAAGATGTTCCGCGATGGCTATCTGCTGCACATTTATAAGGATGGTCAGGCGAAGCTCCGCGGGTATCTCGATGATTACGCATTTGTCGCCCTCGGCCTTCTCGATCTCTATGAAGGTTCGTTTGATCGATCATTGATCGAGCGCGCGATCGAGTTAGCCGATATCATGCTCCGGGAATTTTGGGACGAGCGTGGTGGCGGTCTTTTTTATACAGGAAAGTCGCACGAACCGTTGATCAGCCGCACCAAGCCGGTCTTCGATGCCTCGATTCCGTCCGGCAATTCCATCGCGGCACAATTGCTGCTCCGGCTTTATCACCTCACTGGGGCTGAAGATTATCGCGCCAGAGCCGAAACGATTTTGCGCTCCTACTATGACGTCATGGTGAGCCAGCCGTTTGGGTTCGCGCACATGCTTTGCGCCCTTGATCAGTATCTCCATCCGGCCAAGGAAATCGTGATCGTCGGTGAGAGAAGCGATGCGCGCACGACGGATCTCATCAAAGAAATCCATTCGCTTTATTTGCCGAATAAGGCGGTGCAGCTCTTTGCGCCGGATCAGTCGCTGGACAAAGTCTCGCCGCTGTTAGCGGGCAAACAGCAGATTGACGGCCGGCCGACGGCTTATGTCTGTCAGAACTTTACCTGTTCGGCGCCCGTGACGAGCTGGGCCGAGTTGAAGCCTCTGCTAGAAACTAACGCGGCTTAGCCTCGCAAATTAGTTCTTCTATTGCTCCCTCAAAAAGCTTCACGCCGCAGGAAAGAAATTGCCGCGGTTCAGAGGGTTCGGTGGTGGCTTCAGCAATTGAAGTAAGATCCTTGGCCTAACGACTCAGGATCTCGACCGATCTTTCCCGCAGCCGCGTATTCGAATCCTCATCGCGGGATTTCCTCTTGCCGATTACGGGCTGACGGTTTTTCTCGTGATCGTCTGAATGATTCGCTCGAGATCCGGCAAGGTATAGTATTCGATCTCGATTCGCCCTTTGTTCGTGCGCGGCTTCGGGATCAGCCGAACGCGCGTGCCGAGAGCGCGCTGAAGCTCCTCGATAATCGTTTTAAGATCGGGATCGGTCGCGAGCGGTGCACGCCGGCGTTTCCGCCCCGCGACCAGATGGCGGACCAGTTTTTCCGTTTCTCGCGTGGACAAACCTTTGGCGATCACTTCGCGGCACGCGGAAATCATCAATGCCTCGGTATGCAAGCCAAGCAGCGCGCGCGCTTGACCGGCGGGCAGGTTCCCACCCAAAACTTCCTGTTGCACCTCGACCGGCAGAGATAGCAATCTGAGCGAATTGGTGATCGCAGGCCGGCTCTTGGCGACTTTTTCGGCCATCTCCTCCTGACTCCAGTGAAACTCCTCCTGGAGCCGCCGATAGCCGTTGGCTTCCTCGATCGGATTTAAGTCCTCGCGTTGAAGGTTTTCCACCAGCGCGAGTTGCAGAGCCTCATGATCGCTCGCATCCCGGATCACCACCGGCACGTGGCTCAGTCCCGCCTTCATAGCGGCGCGCCACCTGCGTTCGCCCGCGATCAATTCGAATCCGTCAGCCTTGGGACGGACGACCAGCGGCTGAATAATTCCCTGGTTGCGAATCGAGCCGGCAAGCTCGGCGATTTTCGCCTCATCGAACGACCGGCGCGGCTGGAAAGGACTGGGGGTGATGCGGTCGACCGAAACTTCGAGGGGCGCGGAATCAGCGCGCGAATCAGGTTTGGGCTCGCTGGCGCTCGGAATGAGCGCGCTGAGCCCTCTACCCAAGCCTTTTTTCGGCATCGACATTGTGCTCTCCACGGCTGATCAACTCCTTTGCAAGGTCATGATAGTCCTGGGCGCCGGTGGACCCGGCATCATACATAGCGATGGGCTTGCCGTAGCTTGGGCTCTCGCTCAAGCGCACGTTCCGGCGAATAATCGTGTGAAATAGTTTGTCGGGAAAATGGGCGCGAATTTCTTCGACAACTTGGTGTGATAAACGATTACGGCTGTCGAACATCGTAATCACGATGCCTTCCAAGCGGAGCGTTGGATTGAAGCTCTGTTGCACCAGCCGCATGGTTTCTAAGATCGAGCTCAACCCTTCCAGGGCGTAATATTCGCTTTGAATTGGGATCAACAGCGAATCTGCGGCGGTCAGCGCATTAAGCGTCAGAAGTCCCAAGGACGGCGGACAGTCGAGCAGAACATAGTCGTAATTCGCTGTCACGCTCGCGAGCGCGTCCTTCAAGCGATACTCGCGCCGATCACCGGCGACCAATTCGATTTCCGCACCGACAAGATCTTTGGTTGCGGGAATGAGTAAGAGGTCGGGCAGCTCGGTCTCGCACATCACTTCACCGATAACTCGCGATTCGTCGAGCACATGATAGAGGCTCATTGAAAGTGACGACTTATCGACACCGACGCCGTTTGTGGTATTGCCCTGGGGGTCAATGTCGACTAAGAGCGTGCGTCTAGAGTCCAGCGCGAGTGCCGCCGCGAGGTTTATCGCCGTGGTGGTTTTGCCGACGCCGCCCTTTTGATTCGCAATCGCAATGGTGTGTGCCACGAAAACTCTTATATTTCAATTATTTATGTAAATACTGCCGGTCCAGACATGGTTATCACATTTTAAAAAAAAATAAAAGGAAATTTATCCGTTTCACGTGAAACTCGGAAAGCTTGTGGAGCTGGGGTCAGCTACGCCGACTTTTTCTTGATGTAAAATGAAAGTAGGGAAATTGCTGCGGGCGTGATCCCAGGAATTCTCGCGGCCTGGCCTAGGGATTGGGGTTTGATCCTAACCAGTTTTTCGCAGACCTCGTGGGATAAGCCGCTGATCTTCGCATAGTCAAGATTGGGCGGAATTGTCGCCTGCTCCATGCGGCGGAAACGTTCGACGATGGCAGACTGGCGGTCGACGTAGCCCTGGTATTTGAGCTGAATTTCCGTTTGCGCATCGACATTAGGTCCGTGATTCGGAATATCTGGACTGATGTCTCTAAGTTGCTCCATGGAAATTTCAGGCCGCCGGAGTATCTGGGCTAGGCTGCACGAACTGCGCAGTGGCGCCGATTCAAAGCGGCGAAGGAGAGCGTTGACCTCTTCAGTGGCTGCCAGTTGATGCGTGTCCAAGTAGTCGGTCAGTTGAGCCACCGCCCGTTTTTTCCCATTTGTTCGCTTGAGCGCGCTCTCGGTTGCAAGACCGATTCTCTGGCCAATTTCGGTGAGCCTCAAATCCGCATTGTCTTCACGGAGCAGAAGCCGGTACTCGGCCCTTGACGTGAACATTCGATAGGGTTCGTTGTCCGTCCCCTTGGTGACGAGGTCGTCGATCAAAACGCCAATATAGGCCTGCTCACGCGAAAAAATGAGCGGCTTGCTGCCTCGGAGACTTAAAGCAGCATTGATTCCAGCCATAATGCCCTGAGCTGCAGCTTCCTCATAACCAGTAGTGCCATTGATTTGGCCGGCGTGGTATAGACCAGCGACGATTTTAGTTTCGAGACTCGGTTTGAGCTGGGTGGGCTCGAAATAGTCGTATTCTATAGCGTACCCTGGACGCATAATTTCGGCGTGTTCAAGACCTTCTATGGATCGCACCATTTCGATCTGCACATCAAGCGGCAAACTCGTGGACAAGCCATTTGGATAAACCTCGACCGTGCCCAATCCCTCGGGCTCGAGAAAGATCTGGTGCCGGCTCTTGTCGGCGAAACGATAAATCTTGTCTTCGATGGATGGGCAGTAGCGCGGACCCCGGCTTTTTATTGCCCCGGAATACATCGGCGAGCGATGAATAGCGGCGCGAATGATGTCATGCGTTCGGCTGTTCGTATAGGTGATATAGCAGGGGACCTGCGGTTGAGTAATTCCGGAGCTGGAAAATGAAAACGACAGCGGTTGCGGATCTCCATGCTGCATGGCCAACCTGTTGAATTCTATGGTGCGGCCGTCGAGACGCGGGCACGTTCCGGTTTTCAGCCGCCCAGCTTTGAAGCCGAGATTGATCAGGCATTCGCTGAGGCCATGAACTGCGAAATCACCGGCCCGTCCCGCCGAATAGTTCCGATCGCCGATGTGAATCAGACCTTTTAAAAAGGTTCCGGTGGTCAGAATAACCCTGCGGCCGTAAAATTGCTCGCCAATTTGAGTTTCGACGCCCTTAACCCGACCATTTTCGACGATCAACGCTTCGACGCTTCCCTGACGAACTGTTAGACCTGCGCAGTTTTCCACGACTCTCTTCATCCGTTGACGGTACAGCGCTTTGTCCGCTTGCGCTCTGGAGGCCCGGACCGCTGGCCCTTTTTTAGTGTTGAGCACTCGAAATTGAATGCCGGTGTCATCGATAGCGTGGCCCATCTCTCCGCCCAGTGCGTCAATCTCTTTGACTAAATGGCCCTTACCGATACCGCCGATCGCCGGATTACATGACATTTGACCAATGTGATCGAGATTCAGTGTCAGCATAAGCGTGCTAACGCCCATTCGAGCCGAGGCTAGACATGCCTCTATGCCGGCATGGCCGGCTCCGACAACGATCACGTCGAAGATCTTCGTCCTTTCACTGCTCATGGTTTCACGTGAAACAATTGCGTCCCTATAATACAGCCGGCACTATTTGCCGATACAGAAATTGGAAAAAATCTTGTCGAGGATGTCTTCGTTGTTTATCAGCCCAGTGATCTCTTCGAGTGCCTCCCGGGCCTCGTTGAGATCGACGGCGACAAATTCAGCAGCGAAACCTTCGCGCAGCGACTCGGCCGCGTGGCGGAGTGCGTTTTCTGTGCGCTGCAAGGCGCTGCGCTGGCGCAAGTTGGTGATTGCCACCGGTGAAAATTCGATTTCTTTATCCAGAATGAGATTGCGGAGCGCCTGCTTGAGCTCAGGGACGCCTTCCCCGGTTTTCGCGGACACGCGGCAATACTTGGTTGAGCAACCGAGACTTTTCAGACGATCTTCACTGAGCGACTCGGGTAAATCGCTCTTATTGATAGCGATCAAAGCTTTCGCTTCACGAGTCGCGATCACCAGCTCGCTGTCTTCCGCCGAAAGCGGCAGTGAACCGTCGATGACGACAATCCTGGCATCCGCTTTTTCCAGATAATCGCGCGCTAGATGGACGCCAATCCGCTCAATTTCATCTGTTGTCTGGTGGATCCCTGCGGTGTCCCAAAGCACCACCGGCAAACCGTCCAGGTTGATCGACTCTTCGATCACATCACGCGTCGTGCCGGCGACAGGGGTAACAATCACGCGCTCCTGGCCGAGGAGGGCATTCAGCAGGCTTGATTTACCGACGTTGGGGCGACCGCAAATGCATACTTTAGCGCCTTCATTAAATAGCCGTGACCATTCGTAACTATCTGAAATATATGATATTTTATTTGTAAGTCCGGCAACTTCTTGCGTCAGTTCCTGACGCTTCAAAAGTTCAATTTCTTCATCGGGAAAATCAATGGCGGCTTCCACCTGGACGAGAAGATTTAGCAACTCTGAACGCAATTCCTCAACCCAATGCGACAGATTGCCACTGGCTTGGTCGAGCGCCAGAGCGGCGCTGCGGTCTGTGCGGGCGCGGATCAGGTCGAGCACCGCCTCCGCCTGACTGAGATCGAGGCGTCCGTTTAAGAAAGCGCGTTTGGTGAACTCGCCCGGTTCTGCCTGCCGGGCTCCTTCACTAAGGACAAGTTGAAGCACGCGCCGGGCGATGAACGCGCCGCCGTGGCAGTGAATCTCGACAACGTCCTCTCCTGTATAGCTTCTAGGCTGGCGCATAATCACGAGCAAAACTTCATCGACGGCGCGTGCGGATCTCGGATCGCGCAGCGTACCGTGATAAAGCCGGTGCGACTGCAGCTTACTCTTCTCGTCTCGGTTGCGAAAAAAAATTCTAGCGGCGATTCGCTCCGCATCTCCGCCGCTCATGCGGATAACAGCGATGCTTCCTTCGCCCGGGGGAGTGGCGATCGCAGCGATCGTGTCCTGCTCGTACATAAAGCGGGATCATCTTAACAACTTGGAGGGCTAAGGCAACGCGCGTAGAAAAGGAAAAACCCGTCCGGCGCAACTTTGCCGGACGGGTTTTTCAAGAACAGTACTAGCGTTATCGTCTGACAATGGTCAGTGTTGCGCTCTTATTTACGCCGGCATAAGACGCGGTGATCCTCACATTGGTTTTCTGCTTCGTCGCGGTAGTCGTGATGTTGAAAACTTGTGAGAGCGCGCCGGCCGGAATCAAAACAGTTGCCGGAACCTTCGCCCGGGTCGAGTTGCTACTCGTAAGGTTCACCACGATGCCCCCGGCCGGCGCGGCCTTGGTGAGAGTTACGGTGCCAGTGGCGGTCGAGCCCCCGACAATAGTCGAGGGACTGAGCGTCAACGACGATATTGCTCCAGGGGCCGGAGGGTTGACGGTCAGAATCGCTGATTTGCTCGCTCCAGAATAAGTAGCCGTAATATTTCCGACGGTGGTCGTCGTCACTGCCGTGGTGGTGATGGTGAAATTAGCCGACAACGAAGTCGCTGGAATCACAACTGAGCTCGGAACCGACGCGGCAGAGTTGGCGCTCGACAGTGTCACCACAACGCCGCCCGAGGGTGCTGTCGCGGTGAGAGTAACCGTTCCGGTGGCGCGTTGTCCGCCGGTGATACTCGACGGATTCAAAACCAGCGAGCTCAAGTTGGGTTGCGCTGTCTGCGCCGGGTTGTACCCCAATTGAATCACTTCAAAATCGCTAGCAGAAACGTTAGCAAACGCCGGGTTCAGAATATCGTTGTTCCAGCGTGTATCGGAAGTGCCGGTGATGTACATGTCAGAGCCATTGTCCGCAACGATCAGACCGTATTTTTGCATCGCGCGAAAAATCTTTTGTACGTTCGGATCGCTGGTCCGCTGGGTGATATCGACGCTCGCCTTCAGCCGGAGACGGGCTCCCATGGGAAGCGCGCCGGCCGTGGAACCGGCGCGGTGCGACGCGGGATAAACATAGCCATTGGTTGCCCGCACCGTCACGCGAAGAGCGTGGCGGATTTCGGCATTGGGATCATAAACTTCATCGTAGCGTACAAGCCCGGGAAGAATCGCCAGACCAGCCGCATCCGCCGAAGTCCAACCGTCCGGCCGACGGCTGTTCGCATTCATGTCAAAGAATGCACCTGAACCGGCAAACCATTTTCCTTGAGTTGTGTTGTAGAAGACGTTGTAGAGCTCGTAAAGATAGTTGCGATCTTTGTCGACGATCAACAAATGACGATCCTCGCTGCTACGCAGATCGACGTTTCCCGGATCGCCGCCTTCTATCCAGTAGGGTTGTGTAATCGCTTCGGACGGAATCGGATAAAAAGGAAAACTCGTGTTGGTGGAGTGATCGACGCCGTCGCTTTCATCGGCGTAATCAAACTGCACGGCTTTCAGATCCGCGTTCGTTACGCTTGTCACTACCGCATAAGGCATTCCGTAGATGGCATACCCTGATCCGGCATTGCCGCCGAAATCCGGATGAAGCCGCCGCGTGTCGCCGTTGTTTATGAAGCTAATGAAACTCGCCGAATTCGAATCGACGGGCCAACTGCTAATATCAAGGTTCCACCAGTTATCCGCGGGAAAAAGCGGTAGCGGCTGTGGTAATGCGCCACCGCGAGCCGCATTCATTGCCCAGGCGATTGATAGAGAACTCGTCTGAAACGCCAACAAAGTCACGATCGCGACTAGTGACGGTAATCGCCTCGCCAAACGATGAAAATTGCGTTTAAACATGCATGCCTCCGGATGTGGAAATTAAGTCTCCGGAGACGGCGCAAGCGTTATGCCAGTAGAAGTTGTCGATGATTTCACATGCGAACTCCCAGATGCTCCCCGAGGCTCGGAAGCTCCGCGCAATAGTGCGCGAAGAGCAGAAATCAGCAAATCGTTAGAACGAAATTCCGAACGCGCGCTCGTGATGGAATGCAACGAAGTGAATGAACCGCAGGTGGAAAAATCGATCGTGTTAATTCAGAGTTGTCTGTCGAATGGCAAGATCTTCGGCACCGGAAAACGCGAATCGCTCTAGGGCATTCGTATCGAGCTCGATGCCCAGACCGGGCGCTTCGGGCGGAAGCAAGTAACCGTTTTGCACTTTGAAAGGGTCGCGTAACAGTTCTTCGCGCAGCGGGTTATGCGTGTAGTCGAGCTCCATTACGATACAGTCCTCGAGCGCTGCCGAGAGATGCACACTCGCGGCAAGCGCTACACCGTCACCCCAGGTATGGAAGGACACCGGAACGTTGTGCGTCGATGCAAGCGCGGTGATTTTTCTTATTTCGGAAATACCGCCGGCGCGCGCCACGTCGGGCTGGACGAAGTCGACGGCGCCGCGGACGATAAAATTTTCGAAGGCGTAGCAAGTATGCAAGTTTTCGCCGACCGCAATCGGGGTTCTGCCTCTCTCACGCAAAATCGCGTGGCCTTCGATGTCTTCGATAAAAAGCGGCTCTTCGAGCCAATAGGCGCCGCAGTCTGCGAAGGCATCGGCAGCTTTGAGCGCGACATCGATACTGTAGCCCTGGTTGGCGTCTGTCATTACGGTGAAATTCTTGCCCAACTCGTCACGCACCGCACGGACGATGCGGATATCTTGATCGAGATCGAAGCCGACTTTGATCTTGACCCCGTGAAAACCCTGCTCGGCGAAAGCGCGCGCCCGACGCGCTACTTTGGCCGGCTCTTCGGGGTAGAGCGCGGTGGCGTAAACCGGAACTTTCTCGCGCGATTTGCCGCCAAGAAGCTGATAGACGGGAAGTCCGCGAGCTTTCCCGAGTATGTCCCACAACGCGATATCGACCCCGCTCAAAGCAACGACGCCGATGCCGCGGCTGCCGAATTCTTTGTGGCCGCCGCGTACGTAGGCTTTGTCCCAGATCGCCTCGATATCAGTGGGATCCATGCCGACGATCAGCGGCTTGATCACTTTGGCAACGATCAGTTCAATAAGCTCGCCGTTACCGGATGCCGAGCCGATGCCCGAAATACCTTCATCGGTCTCGACTCGCACCAAGGTCGTCGAGCGCGCATTGCGTACACCGGAACGACTAAAGACTTGCCCTTCGGTCGGAATCGGCGCGCGCAAGCGAATCGTCTGAACGTCGGTAAGTTTCATCGGAACTCACTTCATCTCCCAGAATTGCCCCTCGATGACTTCGCCGTCCACCACAATGAAATCAATTTCTTCGTCCAATCTCTTGTTTCCTTCGGCATCGACCCGCACCACTTTCGGTTTGTTGCCTTTTTTCGCATTGACCCGAAACAACGCCAGCGGTACATCCCCAGTGCTGGCAAAATAGTAATAATGATTCTCCGGCAGCATGATGCCTTCGCCTCTGTTGAGCACGGTGGGTTGGTGTTCTTTGTTGTAGAAAGTCGCCTGGCCGTCCATCACAACGAAAATATGATCTTCGCCGGGATGTGTATGTAACTTATTTTTTCTGCCGGGAATGTAGTAGTTGAGCCCGACCGTCATGTGATCGGTTTGCGCAAGAGGAATATGACTGCGCCCGCCCGTGATATGGGGTGTTCTTAGTTTAAAGGTCGTCGCTTCCATTTTATCGTTCCTCCTGACGATTCGGTATATCGCAGAGCTGAAATCTTGAAAAGAGCCATAAGCCTGGTCTATTTTTGCTCTGTTCAGATGTTTGAATGGGCTGAACTGGTCGAACGATTTTGAATGCCAAACACAAAACGCTAACGTAAGGAGAAAGAATGGCTCATATCGGTCTCGCCTGGGTAAATCCCGCACCGCTCACGAAACCGGAGAATGTCGTCAATTTCGCAAAAAAATGCGAAGCGATGGGTTGCCAGTCGATGTGGACCATCGATCGGATCGCATATGATAATCTCGAGCCGTTAACGGTATTGGCAGCGGCAGCGGGCGTGACGCAAAAAATTCGCCTCGGCACGTCGGTATTGCTGGGCAATTTGCGCCATGCGAGCCACATCGCCAAAATAGTTTCAACGCTGGATTTCATTTCCAACGGCCGGGTTACTCTTGGGCTTGGATTCGGCAGCCGCGAAAGCGATTACAAAGCCGTCGAGATACCCTTCGAGCATCGCGGTAGCCGTGCAGTGGAACAGGTTCAATTGATGAAACGTCTCTGGAGCGAGGACAGCGTGACCTTCAAAGGCAAGTTCTACAACGTGGAGAACCTGAGCGTCGGGCCAAAGCCGATTCAAAAGCCGCATCCGCCGATCTGGACAGGGGGCAGCGCCGAAGTATCGCTGAAGCGCGCCGGCACCTGGGCCGACGGCTTTATTTGTGGCAGCTCGGCGATCCCGGATTTTCCATCGACGTGGGAGAAAATCGCCGGCTACGCTAGAGCCGCCGGACGAGATCCGAACAGAATACGCAAGGCCGGGCTGACTTTCATGGCGATCGATGACGATCAGAGTAAAGCGGTGAGAGCCGTCGAAGATTATGTCATGCGTTACTACGGCCGGCTGCGCGCCGATGTGGCGAACACTTCTCTGGTGGGTTCGCCGGCAGCGGTCACCGAGCGCATCGGCGCTTTTCTCTCCAAAGGTCTCGATACGCTGATTATCGGCGTGGCGGATCCGGATCCGCGACAGTTGGATCTTTTCGGCGAAAAGGTGCTACCGAAGATCAAGTAGGTAATGAGCTGTCGAAGAAAACTTTGGCGAAACAGGTGGATTGGCCATCTAAAGGTGCTCGGTCTGTCGTTCTCAAGATAGATAATGTAATGAACGATTGTAGGAGGATTGTATGAAGGCTATTGCAATCGTTGCGCTAACCGCCATGATTTCGATTCCAAGCTCGTCTTTCGCGTGGGGGCCGGCGCGCGGCGGCGTTGTTGTCGCTCGGCCATTCTTTCCGCGCGCCGTTATCGGTCGACCGTTTTTTCCCCATGTCATTGTTGGAAGACCTTTTGCCCGCGTGCCTTTTAGATTTTTCCCAAATCGGGTGGCGATCCAATCGCGGTTCTTTTTCGGGCCGAGCTGGTATGGTTCCTACTATGCCCCGAGTTATTACCCCTATATGGTGCTATACCCATATTATAGCTACGCATCTTACGATTACGCTCCTGTTCCGCCTCCGCTTGCTCCCGACACCACTTACGATCGCGGTTATTCCGAGGGATACACGCGAGGCTATGAAGAGGCCCAAAAAGAAATCAATCGACTGCTCGACCTGGAGAAAACACCGAGTGACGAGCACGAGAAAAGCGGCGCTGAAGGAAATCTGTAGTCCGTCGTTCCCGTCTCCCTCTGAGACGTAATCTGATTCCGATCCAAAAACTTTGCGCCAACCGCGCAATTTTTTAACAGCTAATATTGAATCACTGCGCCGCCGGATCCATTTTCCCCAAGCGATCGATGATTCGTTTGATGAGTTCCTCGTTGCTTCTGAGCTTATTGCGAAAGCTTTGAAGATCGGTGTCGGCGATCTCCATGCGCAAATCCCCCCAGATCGCTCTGAAGAATTTCCTTCAGTAACAGCGCTTCTTCCGCTGTGAGTTCCAGGTTTGGCATGATCATCTCCTTGATGCGTATGTGCGCTGGGCTCACTGGGACAGTGTACCCTGATTCGGAAACGCGCCTGAGTAACCGGTTCCGCGCATGCAAAGGCCGGAACAGCAGGTCTGGCAGCCCCCTCTATGCCGAGACGACCAAAAAAATACTGGCCATCACCAACAAAATCGCTGCGCTGAGAATGGCTCGGGAGACCACTTCTTGTAGCCGGAGTTTTCTTTTCACCTCGTCGATGGTGATCTCTGCGTCACCCCAACGCGCGATGGAGTAGTAGCGTGTGCTGCCGCCGTCCGGAGCGATGACTCCCACTGCCATAGGATCAGGGTCTTTGCGGGCCCATATTTCTACCCGATCGAATAGTCGAGTTGCTCTCAGGCGCCTCACGTCCCCCAAGACCGGCTCCGGTACGCCGAGCTCCAACGAATAGATTCCAAACGTATGCTTAATCGGCAGATATTGCCGCCATGCCGCCAATTCTTCTCCCACGAGCTCGGGATATGGAATTAGCCGCTCACCCGTACCGTCGAAACCCCGTCGCGTTTCGTCGTAATAGGTTTCTATGACCATAAACTCCTCCTCGGCAGGATTGCTAGTGGACCACCGAGCATCGTTCGTCTGATTACGGCGCTGAGCAGAATATGTGCCAGTATCGGCGAGGACGATTCATGACGCAGACGTGTACGCCGCTGCTTGCCGTGCTCGGCACGGTCATGATTTGAAAATCTCATGTGAGCCAGATTGTTGCGTATAAATGTGTCGAAAACGAAACAAGCGGCGAAACTTTTTTCCCGAGAATGGAAAAGCAATCCGCGCCGAACTGAAGTCAATTGAGCGAGCTATGGCGGCGAAAATTTATGCTTTAACAGTATTTTAAAAGTATTCGTCTCACCGATGGCGCCAAATTGCCGGCGGCGTGTTTTTCCCGAAACGCCTTTTTGTCGAGTCTAGGATTCGTAGTATTAGCCGATGGGTTTTAGCAACGAGCGGAAGACGTCTGTTGAGGGTGACGTCTTCCGCTTCGCGAAAAGATAAGTAGCGGAATTTTAGGATACCGCAGCGATGCGGAGTGGCGCCGGCTGCTCGGAAAAATTTTGCTCGAGCCACCAGTTGGCGATCTCGATGCCGGTCGCAAACCACACACCTTCATGAGCTTTCATGTATTCGATCATCTCTTTGAGCGCGCTGGTCCTACCCAATCTGCTGGACACGTACGGATGCAGTTGGAACGTGGTAAACAGCGGCCCGAGCGCCGATTCCTTGTATAAATCGTCGAAAAACCGTTTCCACAAACGCAGCGCATTCTCGGGATGATCGCCGGCGCGGTTTTGATGCCCGTAAAGCCTGCCGTCGCCAAAAGGTTGGCGCGGAAGCTCGACTAAACGGGTCTGGCTGTTTTCCCAAACGAACGGGAGGTCGTCGGCGAAGGAGTTGCTATTCCAAATATAGCCCTCTTCCATAAGCAATTCGACGGTGTTGTCGCTTTGGGTGCAAGTGCGCCAACCCACGGGTCGCTTGCCGGTTCGCTTCACGAGCATGTCGGTGGTGCGCCGGATGCAGTCCAACTCCTGCTCACGAGTGAGATCGCGCGCGATCTCATGGTGATAGCCGTGGCTCGCGACTTCATGGCCGCGCTCGGTGATCGCTTTCATCGCATCGGGATAGCGTTCGGCGATGCCGCCGCAGGTGAGAAACGTGGTTTTCACATCGGCTTCTTCGAGCATTCTTAGAATTCGCCATATGCCGGTCTTGGGACCATATTCCCCTTCCGCATAATCCTCGTTATTCAACTTACCATTGGGACCCGGCCGAACGGGCTCACCGCCTTGAAAATCGAAAGTGATCGCAACCGCGACGCGCTGCTTATTGGGCCAGAAGATTTTGCCCTTGGCGTGATTTTCGACGATCATTTCACCTCCTATTGGTTTTGTCGATCAAATTAGCGTGCAATGGCCGGCACTCTAAATGAGAAAGCTCGCGTCTGTCAATCCAACCCGTCACGTAAATCGAGGAAGTCGGCTTGTTCCGCGATCTCTATTTTGTGCTTTTGAGAAACGGCTTCCAATTCCATTCGAAATCAGGGTTAGTGTAGGTCTGCGGCGGCATTAAAGATGTGAGGCCGCGCTTTGCCAACTCGCTTTCGAATTTTTGCCGGACCCAGGGATCTTCGTTAACGTACTCGATCTGATCTTTTGCGCGATCTTCGACTTTCTCGGCGTGGCCATGGAACTGCATCGGCGGATGAAGCGCCAAGTAGCGCGCCGGCTCGCCGCCTGCGTTGAAGTGCTGGTGAAACCATTTGTTGGGCGGCGTGAAACAACTTGCTTCATGCCAGGGCACGACGATTTTCTCTTTGCCCTCTTCCCACATGATCGAGTAACCCTCGCCGGCCGGAATCACGATCACCCGGCCTGGGCCGTGCCGGTGCGCCTTCTTGTACAAACGGGCGTCGAAAACCGACATATGGCAGGACATTTCCGAGTCGGCGAACTGGATGTAAACACTCCGCCCGCCGGCGCCGCGCCTTACATTGGCATCGAGCTTGTCCCAGGCGCGCATGTCAGGAAAAAAGTTGCCATACCAATAAGCGCGCCGGCCCCATGACTCGTCGAGATTGGCCTGTGAAATCATTTTCGCCTCGGAGTAAAAATCCATCTCGTTTTGAATGTCAGGGCCTTCGTAAGAATTGCCGAAGATGAAATTGACATCGCGCACGCCGGACAACGTGAGCGGCATATAGTTGTAGTGCAGCAAACGGACGGGCTTGTCACCCGCCATATTGGCGAACTGGTGTGTGTAATTGTGCGGCACAAGGAACATACTGTGTTTTTGCCATTCGAAGGTTTTCCGTGGCCGTTTTTCTCCGGCCCAAATGGTGGTTAGGCCGCGCCCTTCGACGACATAGACAATCTCGTCGAGGGCATATTTGAGCGGCGGTAGAGTTTTTCCCGGCGGTATTTCCGTTACCCGCGTAGAGGTGATCCCTTCTTGTCCAACCAGCTGCATAAAAGCGGCGTTGCACTGGCGCGCATCCCACCAACCGAGCTCCAGCGTTCTTAAATCCTCGATATAGTAGCCGCGATAGATTGGAATTCCTTGGCGCTCCATCCAGTCATCATAGGTATAACTCCTGCTCCACATCTTGCGTTCCGCCTGCATTGCTTTGGACATCACTGTGCTCCTCTCAGTTACTGCTAAACCATATCACCGCTGTAAGGGGAAAAAAATAATTGTCGGTCAGCCTACAAAAACGAAGGCCCCGCGAAGGAGCGAGGCCTCACGACTTATTCGTTCAAACCAGCGCCGATTAATCGTCGTGGGTGGTCGGGAACATCAGTGATTTAACCGTCACCGGAATAACTTCCGTGATGCCCAGACATTCGCCGATGTCGATGTAATCCAGGTCGCCGACCTCGATCCCGTCCACCGCGATGATATCACGGGCGACTTTGAATTCTTCTTTGAGCATACTGCCGAGGGATTTGGCGATATCCAGATCCAAAGTCAAATAGAGCGGGCATTTCGGCTCATCGGCATCCTTCAAAATCTCTGCCACACCTTCGGCGATGCGCCGAACCGACTGATAATCGGGTACACCGCTCACCGTCAAAGACAATGCAAGACCGGAAGTGAAACGGGACAAATCGAACTTGCGTAGCGATTGTCGCAGCGCTGCGCTGACCGATTCGCCGTCGCGAATCGGCGCCTGAATCACCTTCAGACCGTGCACCGGTAGGGCCTTTTCATTGGATACATAGCTGGTATTACCGCTCGCTTGGATGGTGTACTCGCCGGCGCCGATGACCGTGGCACGGATTCCTTCGATGGGCTCGCGCAGCACGCCGCCGGGCAATTTTTTTAAATACTCGCGCATGTTCCTACCCAATACCGGTCCGATGTCGCCGTAGGCCTTCGGATCGCGATCATAAACATGTTCGGAAACGCCGCCGGAGAACACGATGTGCTGCACCTGCCTGAAGCCGGGATAATTAACGAACGGCGGCGTGACCATCAGGGATTTTGCCATTGGCGACTTCGGTCCTTCCTCGATGACTTCGAAAAGAATCTTCGCCATGTAGGCGCCGAAATCCTCTTTCATCTTTTCGGTGATCTTTTGGCCGAGATCGATCTTGTAACCGAGCTCTTTCATCATCGTGCGGCCGGAATGTTCGATTCGGGTAATCGTGTCATCATCGTCGAAGGCGATCAGGCGCGCGCCGATATTAATGGAGGCGGTTTGCGTCACCACGCCGTCTTCGATCAGCGAGAACTTGGTCGTGCCGCCGCCCATATCGACGTTAAGGACCGTTTTGTGCTCGCTTTTGGAAAGATCCACTGCGCCGCAGCCGTAAGCCGCCAGTAACGCTTCATGATTATGTCCCGCGGCGGCACAAATGAACTTGCCGGAATATTTCGCAAAGTTCTCGACGATGGGCTGGGCATTTTCCTTCTTTAGCGCCTCGCCAGTGATGATCACCGCGCCGGTGTCGACGTCCTCGGGAGTCAAACCGGCTTCTTTGTATGCCGCGTGAATAAAATCGTTCACTTTATCGGTGTCGATCTTCGTGGCCGAGAGATATGGCGTCAGCATAATCGGCGAACGATACAGCACCTCGCGGTTCGTAACCTTGAATTTTCCCGAAAGCGACGCCCCTTCACGGCGCAGCGTGATGTGGGAGAAGATCAGGTGGGACGTCGAAGATCCGATATCGATACCGACGCTCTTGAGCGAAAACATTTCGAGCCCTTCGATATCGGTAACGATTTCATCTTCCTTGATGATGAAATTGTCCGGATGATCATGATCATAGATATCGTCGTGCATGATTTTGCCTCTGTCTGCCATTATCGGTGTCCTTCTGAAAATAAAGAATCCCCGCTCGCTGGGCGGGGATTCTCTAAAAGCGCTTTTTGAGAATTGTTGTCGTTATTGCTTACCCATCGCTTTCGACCATTCATAGTCCGGGTTGCTGTAGCACTCCGGAGGCATTTCGCTCTTGATACCGCGTTTCCCCAACTCCTGTTCGAACTTCTGCCGAATAAAAGGATCTTCCCTAGGATACTCGATCTGATCCTTGGCCCGGTCTTCGACTTTTTCCGCATGACCGTGGAACTGCATGGGCGGATGAAGCGCAAGATAACGCGCCATGTCCTTGCCGGCGTTGAAGTGCTGGTGAAACCATTTATCGGGCGGGGTGATCATGCTGCATTCGTGCCAGGGACAGACGATTTTTTCTTTGCCCTCTTCCCACATGATCGAATAGCCCTCGCCGGCGGGAATAATAATCGCACGTCCGGGCCCGTGGCGATGCGCTTTCTTGTAGGTCTTGGGCGCGAACACCGACATATGCGCGGTTAGTTCCGAATTGGGAAATTGCATGAACACGCTCTTACCGCCGGCGCCGCGGCGCTCGTTGGCATCGAGCTTGTTCCAGGCGCGCATATCAGGAAAGAAATTGCCGTACCAGAATGCGCGCATGCCAAGCCCTTCGTCAGCATCTTTGGCCTGAACCATTTTCGCTTCCGAATAAAAATCACCGTCCGACACGGTAATCTTGGGTTCATAAGGGTTGTTGAAATACATATCCGGCTCAGGCAGCGCCGACATCGCCATGGGCATGTAACTGTAGTGAAAGAGCCGAATCGGCTTGTCGCCCTGCATATTGCTGAAGACATGCCAATGATTGCGTGGTACCAGAAACATCGAGTGTTCCTGCCACTCGAAGTTTTTTTTTGGTTTGCCTTCTCCTGCCCACACCGTGGTCAAACCGCGACCCGAAAGCACGTAGACGATTTCATCGAGCGCGAACTTTACCGGTGGCAAAGACTTTCCCGGAGGAATTTCCGAAACTCTGGAGGCGCTCACGCCCTCCTGCCCGAGTAACTGAATAAATGCCGATTTACAGCCCCGCTCTTCCCACCACTCCAATTCGACCGTACGTAAGTCTTCAATAAAGTAACCCCGGTGAATCGGAATGCCCTTCGATTTCATCCAGCGATCATACGTGAATTCCTTGCTCCACATCGTCACGACGGGTTCTTGTTTAGCGGCATCGGCCATAAAACGTTCCTCCTTATCTCTCTCTTTCTCTATCGTCTTGTTTCTTTGCCCGCAACCTCGAGCCGCGCCACCGCCCGGTGAAATGCGTCTTCGGCAAGATTAAATTCGGGGCCATCGCGGTCGGTTTCCGCCATCGTCTTTTCCGCACGAGCTTTGGCGCGTTCGGCGCGGTTCACATCGATTTCAGAGGCGAACTCCGCAGTCGGCGCGAGCACCGTCATTACATTATCCAGAACTTCAGCATAACCGCCGCTCACCACTAAGGTTCGCCGTGCCGCGCCCTGTTTGTAACTCAGCTCCCCGGCGACGAGGGTCGATAAGAATGCAATGTGATTGGGCAGGACGCCAAACTCACCCAGTTCTCCATGGGCCGTCACTTCGTCGACATCCTCGTCGAGAAGCAATCGGCTCGGCGTCACCACTCTCAGTCTGA
>Ga0207701_10001276_pt1 | contig 26597 bp, 19 predicted proteins | sample KBSSwiSSwithPhiX_FD_184294 | JGI IMG/M metagenome (GOLD analysis project Ga0207701, IMG submission 184294) | Switchgrass rhizosphere bulk soil microbial communities from Kellogg Biological Station, Michigan, USA, with PhiX - S5 (SPAdes) (version 2) | ecosystem: Environmental > Terrestrial >... | reverse complement strand
AGCGTCTTCCTTTTTAATGTCAGACCTCCTGGGAACCGTTATTAACACTCCTTTTATCGCCATTTACCCGGGAGTAACTGACGGTTAGCGACACTTATTCAGATTTAGAAGATTAAGAAACTGCGGTTGAAATGAAGAAAATAATATTCGGACGTGTGAAGAACTTTGGATGGGCGTCGATCCGCAAAACATGAAATCCTCGCATTTCATCCTTTCTCCGAGTCACGTTGGAAAGGAGCCAAACGGGTTGTGTGCAATGGCAATCATGACCAAAGCACCGCGTGCAGGCGAGGTGAAAACACGGCTCACTCCACCGCTAACGGCCGAGGAAGCGGCGCGTCTTAACGTCTGTTTCTTGCGTGATATAGCCGAAGCGGTCCTCGCGGCCGGCGATGGCATAGGAGCTGTCGGATGCTACACCCCGACCGACGCGGCTGGATTCTACGAAGGCGTTCTACCTCACGAGTTCAAGCTTCTTCCTCAGCGTGGATCTGATCTCACCGAGCGGCTTATCCTCGCAGTTGAAGATTTGCTCAGACTAGGATTTTCCTCCGTTTGCCTAATCGGTTCGGATACCCCAACTGTGCCGGCGTCAGTCTATGCAGAAGCAGTCACGATGCTCTCTCTTCCAGGCGATCGCGTGATCCTGGGACCCGCCGATGACGGCGGCTATTATTTGATCGGCTTAAAGAAATTGCAGCGTTCACTGTTCGAACAAATCAGTTGGAGCTCGGAGAGTGTGCTCGCAGAGACGGTGAGCAAGGCACGTGCGCTAGAGCTTCCGGTCCATCTGCTTACGGCGGGTTATGACGTGGATGATCGCGTAACCCTCGCGAGGTTGTGTCACGACCTCGTGGACGCGAACAGAGACGAGGAAGAAATTGCTGCTAAAGCGACGAGATCTTTTCTGCACGAAATTATTGATCGCGAAGGGCGCAACCGAATTTGCCCCGAATAGATCGGAACGCCGGAAAACTTTCAGTGCTGGCAACGGGAGCACCACACGGTTGTGCGACCACCAATTGTTGCACGGCGTAACTTCTGTTTATCGCGTGGGCAATGACCACCTGGCCTCCAACGGTCGTGCAAAAGCCAGCTCTTTGGTGGATCGGAATCGTCGTGACCGAGTGTGCTAAGCGACACGCGTGAAACGAAACGAGTACTGCGCCAAAGGGCGCCAAGCTGCTTTACGCTCAGCTTGCTGCCTTGCCGGTCTGGCGCGATTCGGGCGCGCCAGAGGATTTCGTCTGCCATCCAGTTTCCGATCCCGGGAAATCCGCTTTGCAGAAGAAGGACCGCCTTAATCGGCGCCCGGCCATGTCGCCTCACGAACTCTTGCATTTTCGCTTGAGTGAATGCGCGTGAAACGATTTCTGGTGCGCTTGCTTCCCACCACGCTGGCGGATTCGCTCCTTGGTCAAAACGCACCCGGCCAAATTGCCGCGCATCACTGAAAACAAGCGCCCGCTTCGCCTGCTGCAAGATAAGGTGATCGTGTTTGCCAGCGCGAAAATTTGGCGGCTCAACGCGGAGCCTGCCACTCATCCCAAGATGAATTCCCAGCCAGCACCGAATGTCTTCGCGCCTCCCGACTTTTTCAGGTTTATCGCCCGCGAAAACGAAAAGCATCTGTTTCCCGCGCGCCTTGGACCAGCGCAGTTTTTGGTTCGTGAGATAACGCTTGAGAGCGACTACATCTGTTCCTCGAAAGATTCGCTTCTCGCCGTGCAACCGCACCGCGCCGACGGTATCGCCGATTCCGACGTCCCATTGTTTCCGAAAATACTCCACCTCGGCCAGCTCTGGCATGTCGGCAGATTAGAACGCTCGCGACCTCCATGCTACCCTTGGCGCGCATGGAAAAAGTTATCATCGTCGGAAGTGGTTGCGCGGGTCTGACCGCGGCGATTTATGCCGCGCGGGCGAGCTTGAGTCCGCTCGTGCTCGAAGGTCGCCAACCCGGTGGCCAGCTTTCCACCACGACTTTGGTCGAAAATTTTCCTGGCTTTCCTGAAGGCATCGACGGTCCGCAGTTGATCGTGAACATGCACAAGCAAGCAGAACATTTCGGCGCACGTTTTTCTTACGCGGAAGCGACGGATTTAGAAATGGCCAACGGGCATGTCCGCCTAAAGGCCGACGATGAATGGCTCGAAACTCAGGCGCTCATCATCGCGAGTGGAGCGTCCGCCCGTTATCTCGGATTGGAGAACGAAGAGAAGCTGATTGGCCATGGCCTAACGAGTTGTGCGACCTGCGATGGCGCATTTTATCGCAACGTGCCGGTTTGTGTGATCGGAGGCGGTGATTCCGCGGCCGAAGAAGCGCTCTTCCTTACCCGCTTCGCCTCGAGGGTTTACTTGATTCATCGGCGCGACCAGTTGCGGGCGTCGAAAATTATGGCGGACCGAGTGCTGGCCTGCGAAAAGATCGAGCCGATCTGGAACACCATCGTGTCCAAATACATTCCCGACGAAAAAGGCGAGATGAGCGCAGTCCAACTACGCAATGTGGTGACGAAAGAAGAAAGCATCTTGCCGGTCGCTTGCGTGTTCGTTGCCATCGGACACGATCCGAACACGAAGGCGTTTGCGGGGAAACTGGAGACCGATCCGGATGGATATCTGCTCGTTAGGCATTTGGCCGAAAGCAAACATCCCGGCATCTTCATTGCCGGCGACGTCGCGGATCGCGTTTATCGACAGGCGGTGACTGCCGCTGCGTCCGGCTGTGCGGCTGCGATCGAGGCGGAAAAATATTTAAGCGGATTGTGCGGGTTGTAGCCGCTTTCCTGTGGAAAGCGCGAAATGTGCGACCTCTCGGAGCATTGCTCGATGCGGCGGAGTCAATACCCACGCTTCGCACAGCGAAGCGTCTACAGAGCTAGCGCTTGAAAATTTGTGATCTGACGCAGTTCTATTCGCCATTGAGCGGCGGAGTGAAGCGGTACGTTCATGAGAAGATCCGGTACATCCAGTCCACGCCTGACGATGAACATGTGCTGGTAATTCCGGGAGCGAAGAACGAGCGGATCGAAGCCGAACGTTCGCGCATTTACTCCATTCGCTCGCCGCTCCTCTCCCGCACTTCTCGTTATCGAGCTCTCCTCAATCTGCGCGCGATCGAGGAAGTTCTGGAGCGCGAACAACCGGATCTGATCGAGTCCGGCGATCCTTATCAAGTGGCCTGGAAAGCAATCCTATCGGGGTCCGCATTACGCATTCCGGTGGTCGGCTTTTACCATTCGCATTTTCCGGAAGCGTACTTGCGAATGACGACACGTTATCTCGGTCGGACCGCTACGGAATTCATGATGGATCTTGCCCGGCGTTATGTCCGTCAGATCTACAATCAATTCGAAGCCACCCTGGTGCCTTCAGCCCGGCTCGGCAAAGTGCTGACCGATTGGGGTGTGTGCAATGTCCACCCAGTCGATTTGGGTGTGGATGTGGACGTTTTCCGGCCGGAGCCGGACGACAGTTCAGCGACTCGTGCGTCGTTAGGCATCCCGGCAGAACAACGTCTGCTGCTTTACGTGGGAAGGCTCGCACAGGAGAAGAACACCAGGACGTTGTTCGCTGCCTTCGAAGCGTTGGTTAATCGTGAACCAGGCCGATATCACCTTTTGATAGTGGGTGATGGTTTGCAGCGGGATGAATTGCGCGATCTTCAGGAACGAGTCGGGAATGTGACCTGGAAGCAGTATTCCACCGACTCACAGGAGCTCGCGCGGTTCTATCGGGCCGCCGACTTGTTCGTCCATCCCGGAGTGCAGGAAACATTCGGTCTGACCGCCCTGGAGAGTCAGGCCTGCGCCACGCCTGTTGTAGGAATTCGCGGCAGCTACATGGATCGAATTATCTTTGGCAGCCAGAAATATTGGGCCAGAGAAAATTCTGTCCCGGCGCTCGCAGATGCAGTGGCGGCGGAGGCCGGGAGCGTTGAGTTGTCCAAAGACGGATGGATGGCAGCGCAAAGCGTGCGTGAACGCTACGCTTGGCCGGTTGTTTTTGAGCGCCTGTTCAAGGTTTACCGACGAGTTCGGGCCGAATTTCGCGCCGGCTAGACGGAACGAGACGTTCATTGCGGTCGGATTTGCCTTATGCGACGCGATCGACACATTATGCGCCATCAATGAAGACCGAACCGGCATTTACGATTCGCAGTTATCGCGCGGCTGATCGCGACGCCGTTCGGCGCCTGTGTTGTCAGACCGGATTTCTTGGGACGCCGATCGATCCGGTTTACGAAGATCGCGAACTTTTCGCTGACTTCCTGACAACTTATTACACGGACCACGAGCCGGAATCCTCATTCGTGCTCGAAGCCGATGGAGAATTGAAAGGCTATCTTCTCGGCTCGCGCAAACCGCTCTTGAATCAGCTTTACTCTTTCCAGCAAAACCTGGTGCTTTTTGTGCGGTCGCTTCTGCGTTACTCGCATTACAACGAGCCTTCGCGCCGATTTATCCGATGGGTGGTCATGAACGGCTGGCGGGAAGTGCCGGCCGCACCTAGCCGGACGCCACATTTTCACATCAACCTGCTGCCGGAAGCGCGAAAAATGTCGACTACGCGTGCGTTGATGAGCGCTTATCTGAGTTATCTCTACCGCTGTGGCGAGAAACGCGTTTATGGGCAGATCGTTACCTTTGAAAGTCGACGCGGGGAGAAAATGTTCGAGCGCTATGGCTTCCAAGTGATGAATCGCGCTGAGATCACGAAGTATCGCGCGTTTTACCCGGAGTCAGTTTACCTCAGCACGGTGATCAAGGATCTCAAGACGGCGGAGCCATTGTCCGCCTATTCAAACTTGTCACTTTGACGCGCTGGGCGGCCCTTTGTGGTCCCGCCCGCTTTCCTGTTTTATCACCGAGGCTACGTCCCAGATCCGCGCGGTGTGATCCGAGGTGACGGGCACACCTTTGATTGATTCCGCGGCTTTGCCCTTGGCAGTGGGCAGATCTTCATTTTTTTCCGTGGTCGCGCTCGTTGTGACGAAATGTTTGCCGTCGGGGGTGAAGGCGGCAAACCATACCGGGCCTTCATGCGCGCGCCAATGCGCCAGTCGCTGTGGCGTTGCAGGGGTGGTGACATCCCATAACTCCGCTGACCCGTTTTCGCCGCCGGTCGCGATAATATTCCCAGCCCAAGCAATGCAGAGGAGTCGCCCCCGCACTTGGACGGGAATGGGGATAGGCGCGCTTTCATCCTCCGCGTTCCAAAGAAAGGCCACGCCATCCGCGCCCGCGGTAGCGACCCATTTCCCATCTGGACTGAACGCAAGCCGGATCACACCCGCAGTATGGCCGGTGCGGACGCGAACCGGCGCCAAACCTTCCGCATCCCACAAAACGAGGTTGTTGCCGCAGGCAGCGGCGATACGCGTGCTGCCAGAGACGGGAGAAAAGACGGCTCGCCGCGGGGGTGCGTCCAGTTTCTGTTCGCGCGCCGGCCGCGTGTTGCCGGGGTTTGCCGCATCCCATATTCGGAGCACGCCGTCGTCGCATGAACTCACCACCCAACGGCCATCGGCGCTGAAAGCGGCCGCAGTCACGGTCCGCGGATGAACCCAGTTCGCGAGGGTGTCTCGTATGCCGGTTGTCCGGTCCGCCGCGGCCCAAAGTTTTACCGATTTATCGGCGCTGGCGGAAAGAATTTGTTTGCCGTCCGGACTGTAGGCGACGGCGGTCACCGTGTCGGTATGCGAGGCCCACACCTTTACTTGTTCCTGATCCTCGATATCAAAAACACGCACGGCTTCGCCGGCGCTGCCCGTGACGACATATCTCCCATCCGGGCTAAAGGCCGCGCAGGTCGCGCCACCGACGCTGGTGCTGGCGAGCAAGATGGCCTTTACCTCACCGGTCGGCTTCCAAACGCGCACCGTTTTGTCAGCGCTGGCGGTGGCGATCAGCTGACCTGAATTAGAAATCGCCGCCGTCCAGATGCTGTCGGTGTGGCCGGACAAAAGCACGAAGGCGTCTGACCCATACAGGTTGCGCGCGAGTTTCGTGCTGGAGTTGGAGAGATCCGTCAAGGTGCGCGCGAGCGGTGCGGCACGCCTTAGGAGTTCGGCGTTTTCTTCCTTTTGGTTGGGGCCGGGGGGAGCGGTGCCGAGTTGGGCGGTCAGGTTTGCGGTCGCTTCTGTAACCTGCTTCTGGAGGTCGTTGAGCGCAGCCTCCGCGGTAATGCGTGCTTTCTGTGCGGCTTCGCGATCTTCCTGGGCCTTTATGAGCGCGGCTCTTGTCTTGGCTTCAGCCTCATCCTTCCCGATTAGCGCCATGCTGACTTCGACGGCGGCGGTAAGCGCGGCATTCCGTTGGTACCAGGCGAAAGCCAACGCGACAAGCAGCAGCACCACGAGCACCGAAAGCATGCTTATTCCAATGACAAGTTGCCGCCGCTTTTCCTTGTTCGCCGCGGCCTCGGCGGCTTCGCGCTCTTCCTTCAGTTTTCGCTCCATCCGGTTCGCGCTCTCAATCCGCTCGCGTTCGACCTGGCGTTCTCCTTTTTTTCGCAAAATCAAAGGAATCAGGAACTCGCTCACAATCTCGTAGAACGAGGTGTCATGGCGTAGTTCGCGCCGGATAAGCCGCGCTTCGTTGACGAGCGCGACGAGTGCTTTCTGGACTGTTTCCTTGCCAAACCCCTCTTCGCTTTGCAGGCGTCCCACCAAGTCGTCTTCCGAGACGATGTTGCGGGTGCCGGACGTTGTCACCAGCGCTGCCAACACGGCTATGGCTGCGTCGCGGTGCTGTTCGCTCAACCGGCCAAGTGCGTCGAGCGAATAGTCTTCGAGCAACCCAGCGACGCCGCGATCGGCGAGAAGCTTGTCCGGCTCGGAAGATCGCCAGAGCCGCAGGCAAGCGATTTGGACTTCGGAGAGATTGAGCACGCCCGACTCGGCGCGCTCCGTGATCGCCGCTCCGAGGCGCGCGGCGAGTTCTGGAGAGATTTCGTTGCCGAAATGCCCGGGATGTTCCTCGAACGGTCCGCGAATGATCCGCTCGAGCGCTTCGAGTTTTGGTGACGTGAGGCGAAGGTAACGGTCCGCGAGATCCGGATAGCGCGCGAAGAGGCGGTGCACTTTCGCGAGATAATCCTCTCGGAAAACGAAGAGTAATTTCACCCGCAGCGTCTGGTCGCGCAGCAGCTGCAGAATCGTGTCCACGATCTGGGCCTGCACCGCGCGCGCCGCTGCCAGAGTATCGCGCCCGGAAGGCGCTTCCTCGAATTGGGTGACCAGCTCTTCGAACTGATCGAAAATCAAGAGTGGATACGCGCTTCCCTCCGCGGCCGCGGCCCGGTTCACCGCCTCCTTGAACGCCGCGACCGAAAGCACAATACGCGGTTCCGGCGACTCCTCCGGCGCAAGGCAGGAGGTAAGAAACGGTGGCTGGTTGCCGCTCGTCAGCGATATGCGTTCGACGATGAATTCCTCGCCAGCGCGTGGTTGGACGCGAAGTCGATCGGGAACAAAACCTTCGGCGATGATGTCCGGCAGGAAACGCGCGTTAATCAGCGATGATTTGCCGGCACCGGAATCGCCGTAGAGCAGCGTGCCGCGGTAGATAGTGACGAGCCGGACAAGTTTCGTGCTTTCCTCGTCGCGCGCGAAAAAGATGGGCGCATCGACGTAACGGAAATATTCAATGCCACGAAATGGCTCGTTAGGCAGGGCCAGCGGACGCGGCGCAGCAACGGTCGGAGCTCTCATGCGGGCATCGGTTTGCCAGTCACGCTCTGGTAAAGCGCCGGGACGAATCTCCACACATCCTCAGTGATGAACTTGACGTATTGCCGTCGGTTCTCCCAGACCTCGAGAATGAGCGGATCGGGCCGCAGATCGAGCGAGAAGGTGTCGGGCCGGAGCGCGGGATCCACTTTCCAGCGCAACGTCTTGAAGAGGAGCCGGAGATTGTAATCCATCAGGCTATAGCCCACGAAGAGCGTCGACCAACGCTTGAAGTGATACCTAAAAGTCTCGGGCACGGGCGAGGTGGTCTCGCTCATCCGAAGCACAAACTGAATGTAATCCTCGTCCGTAATGACAATTGAGTCCTCGTGCGAAATGTCACCGTGCATCTTGAAAAGAAATGGCCGTTGCACGGAAAAGTCCTTGGAATCCATGGTCGATTCCCGGTTACCGGTAGGATCGTAAACTTCGATCTCCGGTTCTTTGCCGGCCAGGCGAAGAGCTTTTTCAAAGAGCGGATCGTAGTTGGTCGTGATGATGAGCGGGAAATCGAGTTGCGCCAGCGCGCGAACGACAGGCGACGGGGCAGTCTTGTCGGCCACCTTTTTCCAAACCTCTTCCACGAGCTGGCGGCGTGAGCGGAGGATTTCGTAGAACTGTGAGACGCGCGCGAGATTGCTGAGTTTATCGGCTTCCTTCGGATAGGTCGCGACCAGCCCGCAACGTTCCGCGAGGTGCAGGGAAAGGGCGTTGCCCAGCGGCGGTTGACCGGCCTCGGGATAAACGTAGGGCGAACCGTCAGACGGCGGTCGATGGACGCCGGCACCTAGGAAGAGAATGCATTCTCCTGCCCGCACGCTCTCGGTGACTTCTTCGAGATGAGCGATGATCGGGGGATCTGGCACCGGTCAGTGTTTCTTGGCTTTTGAGCGACGCCTGCTCGCTGCGCTGGGCTTTCCTTTGCGAGCCCTGGCAACAGGCCGCGGCTTTTTCTTCGGGGTCGCGGCACGCGGAACGTCGGCGCTCGTCGTATTCCCGAAGAAGCGGAAGTACGGATTCCCGTAATGCTGGTAAGCACCCCAAGTGCGGGAACCGGCAAAGTCGGTGGCGATGGCCTTACGCGCCTCGCGCATCGCCTGATGCATGCAGGAAAAATCTTTGCGGGCAAAGTCTTTGTCCGAATCCAGGCCGAGCAGCTCGCTATAAAGACGGCGCGCGAAAGTTCGGGCGGCTTCGTCGTCGACCGGCCAGGCCGTGCAGACGAAATTTCCCACTCCGCGGGCGAAGAAAGCCTCGGCAAAGCTCGGGGCGAGTTCCGCGCTTCGCAGTTCGGAGCGATCCGGCGTAATCCCCGATTCGCAGGCATTTGAAAAAATGAACTTCGGCACACGATCAATCCGTTTGAGTTCGTTCGCGGTCAGACGCTCGTCATCCTTCAGCGAGAACAGCCAGCCGGAGTTAGATGGTTCGTCTTTATCGTAGACGCAGTGACCCGCAAAGTGCATCACGTCGTAATTTTCCAGCATCAGCTTTTTTAGCACGGCGGTTCTTCTGGCATCAGCGGGACCGAAAAGGCGCTCAACGACGATGTTTTGTCCGGTCAACTCGCTGTAATGCTCGTTGAAGCGTTCAAAGGTCGCCGCGACCTCTTCAGCCTCGGCCTGCGCGCCCGGCAACGGCGCGTCTTCCGCCGGGTCGGCCACAATCAGCACCCTAAGCGTCCGCTTCGGCGGCGGCGGCGGGTCCGGCGTCGGCGCAAAATTGGTTCGGAGCTGGCGCGTCAGACCGTAGCTCGTCCCAAGGAAATCGTCGGGATCAAACGGAGCGTTGGCCGGTTTGGTCCGGCCCGGCGCGCCGGAATCGGAGCGGGCGACCATTTCCCAATGCACGCGGGCGGTCGTCGAATCCAGGATCAGGACGATAGGGGCAGGTGTATAGATAGTTCCGCGGATGTCCTCGGGGATGAGAAGACGCTCGAGAAAACGCCCTGACTGCGCCTGCTCATCCGACTCGGCGGCCGCCAATTCATCGTTAGCTTCATTCACGAGGCGCGGATCGAGCGGAATATCCCGTTGCGGCACCGCGGCCGATTGGGTGATGGCGGCAAATTGGTAAGTCTTGCGTTCGAGGCCTACAGTTATGCGGACCGGCACAGTCTCGTCGCTCTCGCGCTTGGAACTGCCCTGGTCGAACTCCGCTTGCGCCTTCTCGATTGCATTCGCGCGAGCTTCTTTGCGCGCCTGTTTGAGAGTGGCGTCGGTGGGGCCGCGATAATCGATCACCAGCGCAGGATCGGGCTTGGCTTTGGCAGCGCGTAGCGCGAGATCAATCAGGAGAAAGGCGCGCGCGTCGTATTCCACGAACGTAATTCGTCGCAAGCGGCGACCCTCGTCTTCCTTTGAAGTCGTGAGCGCGCGGCGAATGCCCCGTAGCCACCCGCCGAGAGCGTCGTCGATCGGGAGATTACCGTTGCCGGCACCGATAAGCACTGTCGCGAGATGGCGTTTTTGCAAACGGCCGAGGGACCAGCAAAGCTCTTGCGCGAGCACGGTCATCTCGGGAACGCCAAAGTGTCCGGGAATCCCCATACCGGCGAGGACAATGACCCGTGTCGGATCACGCGGATCCGGCACAATGAACGGCTGCCCGAGGTCTCCCCGGATCAGACCGCGCTCGGTGAAGAGCGTGAGAATTTGCTCCGGGTTGGATGTGGTCTCCTTTTTTCCGGTCCGGCGACGCTCGGCGGCTTCCGCTTCGGCCAGGCTTTGAGTGATCGCCTGATCGAGCTTTTGCTCCGCGGCCTGAGGTTTTACTCCAAGATAATGACCGACCGCGATCGCATCCACGGGCTCGCCCGCGGAAGATTTGGCGGTGACGCTCTCAATCCCGCCTTTGACCAAACCTAGTTCGATTGTCGCAATGCTTTGTTCGTTAGGCATACCTTCTCCCTTAGACGGCTCCTTTCTTTCTCGCGTCGCCTTCCCTGTTCCTGCGCCTGCCCCGGAGGACGCCGAATCTCTCGGGTCGCCCAGGAAGCTGCGCAGGATCAGTCGCTCGGCCTCTTTCTCGTCCGCAGTCACCGGAGTTTCTTCGGTCGTAGGACCGCGGGTGCGCAAACGGGTTTTTTCGGTGATTTCCTTAAGTCGCAACTCCTCAGTTTGCTCCCGGAGTTGTACGTTCGCTTCGGCTCCGGCGACCGCGGCAGGACCGCGCGCCCGCGCCGGAATGGATGCTGGCAGCCGGGAGCATTGGCCGGTTTCGAGGAGTTGGAGAGTAGCTTCAATCACGCTTTGGTCGTTAGGCAAACTTCCATGCTCGGCATCGGCAAAAAAAGTGGGGATACGCTTTCCATCTTGCTCCAGAAAACCGAGGCGATGAGGCACCGTGCCATCGCCATTCATTGAAGCGCTGTAGGCGTCGATCGAATCGAGGCCGCCCATGTCGTGGATGTCATCGTAGGTGTGACGATTGAACCCAGCGATGTAACTCATGCGGTCGCGATCGACGATCGGTTGCAGCGCCTCGTGATGACGACGGGCGCGGTCGAGCAAGACCTGGGGAACGTTGAAACTGCCGTAGGTTTTCGCGTCATAAAGCGGTTCCATGGTCTTCATGACAAGGTTCGAGGGCAGCATTTGGTAGGAACCTGGGAAGCTATTCACGATGCTGACCAGTTCGCTCGCGTTGTGCTTGAGATCGGCGATGACCAGCTTGCGCACCGATCCTTCGACCCCAGTGCAGATTTGCGGAATCGCAAAGGAACCGTGATTCGGCGTCCCGAGCATAACGAGTCGTCCACCTTTCAGGCCTTTGCCGTTCTCGTCCCACGCGCGTTTCCAACGTTCCGCCTGCCGCAGGATGAAAGTGCGCGCCACCAGACCTCCCATCGAATGGCCGACCAGATGAACCGGCGTGTCCTGGCCAAACCATTCGCTTATTTTGTCGTTAAGCGCATCAGCGGCATCAGCCAGATCGCGCCGCCAGTCAAACCAAAAGGCTTGCACATTCCAGTCCTGCGCAAGCCCGAGGAGAAGTTCCGAATACCACTTCTTTAAGATGCCGGTGGCGCGCACGTCATAGATCGAGACGCCGCCGTCGCGCATCCGCAGCCAGCCGGCGCCGCCAATGATCAGGCGCGGGAAATGAAGCCAGATGCGCTGTTCGGTTTTGTTGTTATAAACCGTAAGCTCCCCGCCCATGATCCCGTGCAGGACGACCACGTTGCCCTTCTTTACTCCGCGTTTTCCCCCGGTTTGCAGTGCGAGTTGCCGCAATCGCTCGTAGCGTTCTGTGCCCAGGTGCAGGCGCAGCACGCGATCTTCTTCCAAACTGGGTCGGCTGAGGATTTGGATGAGTTCCTGGGTATTCGCCGCTTCGACCCGGGCGATGAATTCACGTTCGTTCATAAGGTCAGGCGTTCTTCAGAAGCACGTATGGAATCACGACCTTGTTCCAGCGGTCGGCGTGGTAGCGACGCGCGAGATCGGTCGCGAGCGAGATAAAGCTTTCCCATTGGTCCGGGTGCAAGGTTTGGCATCCGAGGCTTGAGGTGCCGTGGTAACTACCGCGATGAATGTTTATGCCGAACTCGCCGGTGTCGCTGTAATTTTCCTTCTTACCATCGCGAGTCACGGTCACGCTACCCGCGCGCTGGCAGAGAGCGAGATATTCGCCCTTATGCATGTCAAAGCGATGGACATACCAGGCGCCCGGATTGAGCGAGGCGATGCCTTTGGTCGCTTCGGAAAATCCTTCGCCGGGCCGATAGGCTGACGGATCCGTGTTGCCGTTGAAACTGGCGAAGCTGTCCGCCGAATCGATAAAGATGGCGTCGTCATAAATCCCGCGGTCGTTTACACCCGGCGCTCCCATGGTGTCGCGATAGTACCCGCGGATGCCCACTACGATCAGCGGGTATTTCGCCCGGTCGATCGCAAAAGGCGCCAGCTTTGCCTCCAGATCCTCTCGGCTCATTTGCGGCCTGGAAGCAGGCTTTTCTCCGCCACGCGTGCGCGGTCGGGCCTTGCGGGCAAATCGAGTGACGAGCAGGACTTCATTTGGCACGTTGCGGCGTCGAGCCTTGCGCTTGGTGGAGACAGATCGCCCTTTTTTCTTGCCCCGGCGCCGCGGCATCGTCCGGGCGACCGCGCGGCTCCGAGTCGCGGGCGCGCCCATCGCGTCGATCTCCTCCCGTACCACCGCGTTAAAATCCTTGACGTTGTCTCGATAATCCCGGGCCGCCTGGCCACCGCCGTTGTATGCGCGCACCGCTTCCCAGAGGTCGCCGCCATTCCTTTTGTAAATGCTTGTCAGCTCTTTCATGACCCGCCGCGTGCAAACCTCGAAATCGTACCACTGCCGAAAGCGGAAGTAACCTTCGTCGTTCTCTACAAATTGCAGGTCGTATTGGAAGATGCCGTAGCCTTTATAAATCCACTCTTTGGGGCCCATGCCGCGGATAGCTCGCGTCGCGTTCGCTTCGCTCACGAGCATGTCGCCAAAAGCGCGATCATACTTGGCGTAAAAGGCGGCTGTGTTGCGCGGGAAGGCGCTACGGCTTGTGCCGGGGAAGTCGCCTGACGCGTCGAGCACGCAGCGCGCGATCAATTCATCCGGTGCGGCTTTGTTAATGAGCGGAAACCAAAAGTAGGCAGTTTCCTGGCAGGCGATACTGCAAATGAGCGCGGGATCGAATGGTGTGCCGTCAGAAACGGTGCGAATACTCCCGCCAAAGTTAGTCATGAGCCAGTTAGCGGCTTTGCGAGCGTTGCTCAGGGAGATAGGTAGTTCTCTAGACATTGGATTAGTCCTTTGGTTGTTGTTTGAACGGATGATTTAGTAAAACGCTGACCTTCTGTGCGCGGAAGAACGGTTATCTTTCTCGACTCAACTCCTGGTGGGGCCTGGCAGGGACGTTTGAAATCTTTGCGGGAGTCGTTCTCCCGATGAGGGATTAGGGGGCGAGCGCGGCGATTTCCTGGGGGGTGGTGTAGCGTCCCTTGAGCAGGTCGCTTTTTCGAAGCGTCATGCCAGGGAACGCCTTCAACAACCGCTCGCGGAAAACATCTGTGCGAGTGAAGTCGAGCCCGAGAGCGCGATCGGCTTTCTCACAGTCCGCGAAAAATTTCTTAATGTTGGTGGCCGGCTTAGGTTGGGTCAGGCCCATCTTTTCAAGTTCTCGCAGCACGGCGTCCACGGGCGTTTCCCGGCGACCGGCACTGCTCGAGCTCGCCTTTTTTGCGGCCGCAGGCTTTTTCGCTTTGGCATCAATGGTAAAAGGTTGCTCGTCTTCGAACGCTTTGTTCTGCGCGCCGATGACGAAGTAATTTGGCGTTTGGTTCCGCGGCATTCTCGCTACGATCTGGTCCCGAAAGTTTTTGTATCCACCCAGGAAAGAGCCGTCCGCCCAGACCTGTTTCATTGTCCCAGTGAAAAGGCCATTGGAATCGCCGTCGTTGGAAAGTTGGCGGTCCTGGCACCCGGAGATGAGGAGCACGGTGGCCTTGATTGACAGTTGCTCACTACCAGTCACGCCACGCTGAATGGCGTCGTAGATCGCCTTGTTCTTCTCGTAAACCCGGGCCGCCATTTGAGGTGGCAGCAGGCGGACCCGGGCTTTTGGCCCTCCCGGAATTGCCTCCCGGGTCACCGAACCGCTGTGACAGCTATCCGACAAAACCAGGATGCGCACTCCCGCCTTGAATCGCGCGTAAAGGGCGGCCAGTTCATCATCAATAAACTCGCGATCAAACAAGCACCAGGTTTCGTCTTTCTGATCATTCGCATCGCCGAAGCGGCCTTCGTCGCCATTGGTATCGGGCACCTGGCCGCCGTGGCCGGAATACGTGAGGAAAAAGATATCGCCGCTTCGCAATTTTTTCGCTGCGTTAAGGATGGCGTCCTTGACCGCTTTGGCGGTGACCTTTTCTCGGAGGAGAGTCTGGGTCTTGAACCCCCGAGACTTAGCCAGAGCCGTCATATCATTGGCGTCGGCTTCACAGGCGAACAGTTCGCCGTTCCAGCCGTCGTAATGATCCGGATCAACGAAATTCAGACCGAGGTGCAGGGAGAGGCCTTTTTTCATACGCGTGCGCGAATTATGTTGGTGATATTCGGTGTTTTAGGAAAAAATGAAAAAGCGAGCAAGCAGATTTCTTGAGTTCAAAAGAACCGCGCCGTCCCGCCGCCGGTGATCGAAGATTTCCCACTTTTTTTTGGGTAAAAACGAGCGTGCAAAGGGAAATGAACGGGCTAATTTCCCCGTCGCGAATGCCGGCATAGCTCAGTGGTAGAGCAGCTGATTTGTAATCAGCAGGTCATCGGTTCGAGCCCGATTGCCGGCTCGCTCTTATCCAAGCGGATGCGGGGGAATATCTCAAACGCGGCCTACCCGGAGTGACAACGGCCACTCGATACGGCGCCGGGTCTGCGCGTCGCCCCAACACTCTAGCAATTCCCTTTCGAACTGCACGATTGGATTCGTCCCGAGTGCCTTTTCGGCCCCTTTGATGGCCGACCATGTGCCGACGTAGCCAATCAAATCAGCCAACGTCCAGGAAACCTCAATGGAAAGGCTGGGAAACGGGATTTCACGGAAAGGAAATGGCAGGTTGCGGTAACCGGCCTCGACATGCCGTCGCTCAGGTGGCCAGTAAGGGCCTACGGTTTCGGAATAGAACTTTTGAACGGTGGGCTCCGCGTCGCCTTCAACGTGTAAGACGCCGTAGGTAATTAATGCCAGGACCCCATTAGGGCGGGCGATTCGCCGCACTTCGCTGTAAAACTTTTCCAAGTCCAACCAATGCGCAGCCTGCGCAACCGTGATCAGGTCCGCGGTCGAATCCTCAAGTCCGCTTTCCTCGGCCAAAGCATTGCGATACTGCACCCGCTTATGCGGTTCAGCTTTTTCGATCTGCGCGGCGCTCGCATCGGTGGCTATCACTGACTCGAACCGCTCCGCAAGCAACACGGACAACTGCCCAGTCCCGCATCCGCAATCGAGAGCGAGCTTGTGACTGGGACTCACGCTTGCCAATTCATCGATTAACCTTGCCGGGTAGGTTGGGCGGTAAGTCGCGTATCCTTCGGAACCCGTGGAGAAATGGTCTTTGAAATTTGGGAGAGTCATTCAAAATGGAATTCTACGTCCACGGACAAGAAAGCGAATGACGATTCGGTGCTATGGTTTGAAAATCCAAGCGTCCAGCATTGGGATACCTGTCGATAGCTCCCCGTAAATCGCTCGCCTGCTCCCCGTTATCCTCATTCATTTCGAACGACAACAAAGGCGATCGTACAGCAGCGCCAGCCTTTGGATTGGGGCGCCGAGAAGGTAAAGAAACCCAATCAAACCATAGGATAAGCTAAGACGAAGAGGACCGATCGCTTCGTACCGGCGCGGACTAACTCCGATACGGAGCGGGATCACCCGCATCTGTCCGAGCCGGAGAGCTGCCCGAAAGAATTCGACGTCTTCCATCAGCGGCACGACTGGATATCCTCCAAGTTCCTCGAAGGCTTCGCGTCGACAAAACATCCCGTGGTCGCCGCAGCGCATGCGAAGGAGAAGGCCGAGATAATGCGCCAGACTATCGGTCACGCGGTAAACCAACTCCGGTCGAGGCAAGGCGATGCGAAAGAAGCCGCCGACTACGCGTGAACCATCAAGTGCGCGATCAATTTCCCCTAGAGATTGAGATGGAATCGAGACATCGGCGTGCAAGAACCAAAACACATCACCTGTCGCGTAGCGCGCACCGGCGTTCATTTGAATGGCACGATTCGCTTTCGCCCTTACCAGCAAATCGCACAACTGGATCGCAATCTCCGGGGTGCCATCGTCGCTTCCGCCATCAACCACGACAATCTCGGCGCCCGGCGCACGCTCGCGCAGTTGCAGGAGGAAAGCGCGGATCAGTTGCGCTTCATTGAGCGTCGGAACAATGATGGAGATTTTCCGAAGAGCCGGAGTCGGAGCGGTGCCGACGGACCATTGGTGGTCCGTCTGGCTTTCCCGTTCTGGCGCGTTCATTTCATGGACGCAATCTATTGCGCTGCTTCGACCGCGCTAAGGCAGGAAATGGCAAACGAGCTCGAACTGACTTTGTCAAGTTATAAAAGTGTCTCCTTGAAATGTTTGCAACAAATGAAAAGGCCTTGACTCTTTACGGTAAAAAATAGTTCAGTGTCCGCATGGTACCATGGACTCAACGTCGCCACGCTGCACACACGCTAAGGAAACTCGAGCAAATTTGCTTATTCTCACTGCTGGTCCTAACCGAGGCTCTCACTGCCAGTGTCAACGCGGACCCTGCTCTCGCGCTTGGTCCGGTTGTCGGAGGCGTTACCGCCTCGGAAGCGAAGATATTTGTTCGGACTGATCAGGCTGCCAGCGTCGCGGTCCGGTATGCGACCCGGCCAGACCTCAGAAACTATAAGACATCCGAAACCTTCACAACGGACGCAACGAGTGATTTCACAAAAGTCATTCCTCTGACTGATCTGGCGACCGAGAAGACTTATTACTTGGACGTACAGGTGAATGGCGTGGCGCAGCTTGCTTCGCCTTATCCATCCTTCAACACCTTTGCACCCGCGGGAAGTCCGAGGAATTTCAAATTTGTTGTTTTGTCGGACTTTTCGACGATTAGGAATCTGACCGAACCGTCACAAACCTTCTTCAGCGCGGCGGCAACAGATCCGGCTTTTGCTTTTATCGGGGGTGACTTTGATCACCGGGATCCCAAAACGATTGCGGCGAGAAGAGTAATGTTTCAACAACTCTATGATGGAAGCACATCTTTCATGGATGGCTTCACCGATTCCATTTTAAGAAGGATGCCAATCATGCATCAATGGGATGACCATGATACTGGCGGAAATAACACGGATAGAAAATATCCTCGCTGGTCGCAAAGTCAGCAGGTGTTTGAGGAGTATGTGCCAAGCTATCCTCTGCCGGCTGTAACTCCAGGAATCTGGCAAAAATTCAGTTATGCCCAGGTTGACGGGTTCATTCTTGATTGCCGTAGTCAAAGAGATATCAACACCGATCCGGATGACTCCGCCAAAAGTATGTTGGATGGGAACGCTCTTGGCGCGACCGGTCAATTACAGTGGTTAGAAGATAGTCTCCTGGCGTCGTCTGCCCGATGGAAGGTTATTTTTTCTTCCGTAATATCAAATCCAAGCACCAAGTTCCCTGACGGCTGGGCCGGGTATCAGACGGAGTGGAAAGCGCTCAAGCGCTTCATCACCTCAAATCAAATTAGTGGCGTGATCATTGTTTCCGGAGACTTGCATCTCGGAGCGATTGACAACGGGACGCAGTCGGGCTTCCCAGAAATGTGTCTTTCTCAGGCAAACGGTCTGGGCGGGTGCCCGACCGCGTCATATGGTCGCTGGAGTGAAGGTTATTACAAAGACGACACCTGCCGCGGCTTTGGATTGATCGACGTCGCAACAAACCCGGATCGGCTAACTCTTGAGGTGGCCGACGAATTTGGTAATATCAAAATTTCCTATACCGTCTCCGGAAACTAACACGGCTCCTCGTGAGTATTTCTCATTGCCGATGAAGTGATGAGCGGTTTTGGCCGATGCGGCGAGTGGTTTGCCTGGCAGCGCCATGGTGATGCCGACAAAACCGACATGATGACTCTGGCAAAGGGACTAACCGGTGCGCACTTGCCGCTTAGGGCCGTGGTCGTGAATGAAAAGGTCTCAAAGCATTTCGAAACGGAGATGCTATTCACTGGTCTCACATACACCGGACATCCACTGGCTTGTGCTGCTGGCCTGGCTGCGCTGCGGGCTTATGAAGATGAAAAGCTAATTAAGCGCTCGCGCCTGTTGGGTGGCGAAATGTTCCTCGAATTGGAGCAGCTTAAGCAGCGACATCGCCTGATCGGTGATGTCCGGGGTGATCATGGCTTATTTGCGGTCATTGAACTCGTCAGCGACGCAACGATTGGTGAACCTTTGGCGCCTTGGCCGCAAACGCCGCCGCAATTAGCCGGGCTTGTCAGGAAAGCGCTGAGCATGGGAGTATCCTTTGCCGTTCGGCGTAACCTGATTATTCTCGCGCCGCCTTTGGTTATCGAAGAAAATGAACTGCGAGATGCGCTGGTTTTGCTCGATCGCCTTTTGACCGAAATGGAGGCCACTTGAGTTTCAAACTGACTTACGCGACGATGTTTAATCCGCCGCCGGAAATGCATGCGCATTTTGACGCGGCGCTGGCTCAGCTCAACGCCTCCCTGGGCGCTAATCATCTTTTGCACATCAATGGTGAGGATAGCGTCAGTGCAGGCTATGACACGCGACGCAGCCCCATCGATCAACGTCTCGTTCTCGGTCACTTCCCGCTCGCCAGTGTAGAAGACGTTAACCAGGCCATGAACGCGGCGCAGGCGGCTTGGTCGAGCTGGCGGGCAACCCCAATGGCTGAACGCGCGCATTTGCTCAAGCGCGTGGCCAAGCTGATCGAAGAACGCGTTTACGACATTGCCGCAGCTCTTGCACTGGAAGTGGGCAAGAATCGCATGGAAGCATTAGGCGAGACGCAGGAGACCGCTGATTTCTTCAACTTCTACGCGGATGACTTCCTGGCGCAGAACGGATTTGATCGCTCTTTGCCTGATGACCCGCTGACCGATTTCCGTTCACACAATCGAAGCGTGATGAAGCCTTATGGCGTCTGGGTAGTCATCGCCCCTTATAACTTTCCTTTTGCGCTTGCCGGCGGACCGGTGGCAGCGGCTTTGATCACTGGCAATACGGTCGTCTTCAAGACGGCTAGCGACACGCCTTGGTCGGGACGTCTGCTCGCGGATTGCTTGCGCGACGCAGGTCTGCCGCCCGGAGTTTTCAACTACCTGAATGGCAGCGGGGGCGTGGTTGGTGAAAATCTCGTCCAGCACCCTAAGACCGCCGGAATAACTTTTACCGGATCGTTTGATGTCGGCATGCATATCTATCGCGATATGGCTAATGGCCGCTATCCGCGACCGTGCCTCACTGAGATGGGCGGTAAGAATGCGTGCGTCGTTACAGCTCATGCCGATCTTGAGCGTGCGACCACCGGTATTGTGCGTTCCGCTTATGGTCTGAGCGGACAGAAGTGCTCGGCTTTGTCACGGATCTACGTGGATGAGAGCATTGCTGATGCGTTAATTGAAGGTCTCCTCAAGAAGGTCGCTGCGCTCACGGTTGGAGATCCAACGCGTCAGGAAAACTGGATGGGACCGGTGACAACCGCTCAAGCGTTGCAAAACTATCAACGCTATTCCAAGGAGCTCGGCGAAAACGGCGGTCGCATTCTTTATGGCGGCGAACGACTCACCACCGAGGAGCTCTCACACGGCTACTTCGTTGCGCCGACCCTTGCCGAAGCACCGGCAACGCACCCGTTGTTTGCTGAGGAGATGTTTGTGCCGATTGCCATGCTGTGCCGGGTAAAAGATCGAAAGGAAGCCGTTCGTTTGGCTAACGACTCAAACTTGGGGCTAACTGCAGGTTGCTATGGGGACGAAGAGGATGTGGCCTATTTCCTGGATAACATCGAAGCGGGAGTGACCTATGTTAATCGGCCACAAGGAGCCACAACCGGTGCTTGGCCCGGGTATCAGCCCTTCGGCGGCTGGAAAGGATCGGGTTCCTCGGGTAAGGGGATCGCTTCTTTTTATTATCTCGCGCAATATCAGCGCGAACAATCGCAGACCACGGTGGAATAAGCGATGCAACTTGGCAGCCTGAAAGAAGTCGTCGCGCAACACGTCCACGACGGCCAGAGCATCGCGCTGGAAAGGTTTACTCATTTGATTCCTTTCGCTGCCGGACACGAGATCCTGCGGCAAAGGAAGCGGGATATTCACGTTCTGCGTGATCTGCATGAGCGCACTCGGATCGCTCACGCTGGATCCGTTCTTTCATCGCCAAAAAAATTCCCTTCTGCTACGATCGCAAACCAGGTCTGAACATGCACAAGGATTTCGAAAGCCGTCGTTCTATTCGGACGAAGTTGCCCGGCCCAAAAGCGCGGGCTCTTCTGGCCCGCGATGCCGAGGTGTTATCACCGTCCTGTCCGCGCGATTACCCGTTCGTGATGTCGCACGGTTGCGGTGTCGAGGTCTGGGATGTTGATGGCAACCGGTTCCTGGATTTTGCGGCGGGCATCGCCGTTTGCAGCACGGGTCATTCGCACACTCAGGTGGTCCAGGCGGTCAAAGACGCGGCCGATCGGTTCCTCCACATTTCTTCTGATTTCTGGCATGAAGGGCAGGTCCTGCTCGCCGAGAAAATCAATGCGCTTTCGCCGATGGGCGAGCCGGTCCTAAGCTTTTTCTGCCAGTCCGGCACCGAAGCGGTGGAAGGCGCGTTGAAACTGGCGCGTTATGTAAGTGGCCGCTCACGCTTCATCGGCTTTCTCGGCGGATTTCACGGGCGCACGATGGGTTCCCTCGCTTTCACAGCCAGCAAATACACACAGCAGAAAGGCTTCTCCCCAACCATGCCGGGTGTCACTCACGTGCCCTACCCAAATTCTTACCGACCGCTATTCGCTGGAGACGATCAAGGCCAGGCGGTCCTTGATTACATTGAAAACGTATTGTTCGCCAGCAACGTGCCGGCCAGCGAAGTAGCCGCGATCCTGATCGAACCGATTCAGGGCGAAGGTGGCTATCTCGTGCCGCCCGATAGTTTTCTGCCCGGATTACGCCAACTCTGCGACCGCCATGGCATTCTATTGATTTTCGATGAAGTGCAATCGGGCGTTGGTCGCACCGGGAAGATGTTCGCTTGTCAACACTGGGATGTGCGGCCGGATATCATGACCGTGGCCAAGGGTCTTGGCTCCGGTCTTCCGATTGGTCTGGTCGTCGCCAAAAAGCCGATAATGCAACAATGGAAATGCGGTGCGCACGGCAACACTTATGGCGGCAATCCACTATGTTGCGCCGCGGCACTAGCCACCCTCGATCTCGTTGAACACGAGTACGTCGACAATGCCGCGAAAGTCGGCGCGTATTTCATGACACGTCTGCGTGAGTTGCAGTCACGTTATCCGGTGATAGGAGAAGTTCGAGGCAAAGGACTGATGATTGGTATGGAGTTGGTCACCGATAGAGCGAGCCGGCAACCAGCGAAGGACTTATGTCAGGCGGTGATTACACGCGCGTTTCATCAAAGGCTGCTCCTGCTCTCATGTGGACAGAGTACGGTTCGCTTTATGCCGCCGTTGATGGTTACGGCAGCGCAGGTGGACGAGGCTGTCACTTTGCTGGAGCCCGCCTTGCTTGAGGCGATGGCTCAACAGCGGGAATGAACAGGCGCTGCCAGAAGGTGGCGATCGTCGGCCTGGTCGTACTCTGGACCTGGCCGGTGCTGGCTGAGCGCAAGCCCGTTCTATTTCAGATCAAGCTGCCGCATGACTACTACTTTCGTGAAATGTATCTGCCTCAGCTAACGACAGGTCCATCGTCACTTGCCTTTTCGCCTGATGGCAAAGAATTGGTCTATAGCATGGCTGGTTCGCTCTGGCGTCAGACCATCGGTAGTGATCAAGCAGCCGAACTCACGGATGCCTCGGGATACGACTATCAACCGGACTGGTCGCATGACGGCCAACACATCATCTTCACTCGTTACCAGAACGATGCTCTGGAATTGTGGCAGCTTGATTTGCAAGCTGGCAAAGCGGTTGCGCTAACTTCACATGGCGATGTAAATCTCGAACCCCGCTATTCGCCGGATGACCATCAGATCGCATTCGTTTCTACGGCTGACAGTGGTCATTTCAATCTTTATGTCGCGGCGATCGCCGGCGATCGATTGGACGCACCGAGACGTTTGTTGCCTGAGCATACGAGCAAGATCGATCGCTATTATTATGCTCCGACCGATCACGTCATCAATCCTTCCTGGACACCCGATGGTCAGCGCCTGGTCTTCGTTTCGAATCGAGAAATAGCTTACGGGACGGGCGATATCTACTCGATGTCAGTGAACGGCCCCGACGATCTGAAGAAAATTCTGAGCGAAGAAACCGAGTGGCGCGCGCAACCGCAAGTCGCTCCTGATGGCAAACGCGTATTATTCAGCAGTTATCACGGCCGCCAGTGGCAGCAGCTTTGGCTAGCGACAATGCAGGGCGCTGCACCTTTGCCTTTAACGTTTGGAGAGTTCGATCGCACTCAGGCACGTTTCTCGCCGGATGGCAATCGGATTGGCTATATCAGCAACGAGGATGGCAATACCTCTCTTTGGGTCCAGGAGACAGTCGGTGGCGCGCGGACTCGCATTAATCCTGCGCAGCGACATTACCTTAAAGAGATGGGCGATCTTCACCTCACGGTCTATGATGAACACGGCAAAAGTGTGCCGGCGCGAATCAGCGTCATTGCGGCTGACGGCCGTGCTTATGCGCCCAAGGATGCCTGGATGCAGGCCGATGACGGATTTGATCGTAGCCTTCAGCCATTTGAGAACCACTACTTCGCTTGTCCGGGCGAGTGCACGGTGACCACACCGACCGGCGACGCCCGCGTGCAAGTCTTCCATGGTCTGGATTACGAGATTGCTGACCAACACCTCGTCATTAAGAAGTCGGGCAACACGATGACCGTATCACTCAAGCCGCTGCGTTTACCGGCAGAGTATGGCCATTTCGCACAAGCCGATCTGCATGTGCACATGAATTATGGTGGGCACTATCACAACACGCCGGACAACCTAATCGCGCAGGCACGGGCCGAAAATCTGGACGCCGTTTACAACTTGATCGTCAATAAAGAAGAACGCATTCCTGATATCGCCCAGTTCACGAACCGTCCTTTGCGCAAAGACGGTGTGCTCCTGATGCAAGCACAGGAGTTTCACAGTAGCTATTGGGGCCATCTAGGTTTGCTCGATTTGAATGATCATTTCCTGACGCCCGACTTCGCCGCCTATCGGGAGTCGGCATTAGAAAGCCCTTATCCAACAAACGGCGTGATCGCGGATTTGACCCACGCGCAACATGGATTGGTTGGATATGCCCATCCTTTCGATGAACCGGTTGATCCGGAGAAGAATCTCAAACTCAGCAATGAGCTCCCGGCTGATGTCGCCATGGGCGAGGTCGATTATTATGAAGTGACAGGTTTCTCCGATCATCGGTCTACGGCAGACATTTGGTATCGTTTGCTCAATCTCGGGTTTCACTTGCCCGCCGGTGCAGGAACCGATGCAATGGCAAACTATGCTTCGCTGCACGGACCTGTCGGGATGGATCGGGTATTCATTGCAATGTCAGGCGAGACCACGCCTGAGAAACTCCACTCGGGTCTTAAACAAGGACGGACTTTTGTCAGCAATGGCCCGCTACTCGGCCTTGATGTCGACGGTAAACATCCGGGCGATGAGATTATGATCGCCAAGACAACTACTCTACCGTACCACGCGTCTTTGCGTTCAATCGTGCCAGTCGATCATTTCGAGTTGATCTTCAATGGTCACGTCATTGCCAGTCACAGCCTGGAAGGCCAGCGGACGCAAGCCGACGTCAGCGGCAAGGTTGAGATTCCTGGCAGCGGATGGCTTGTTCTGCGCGCCTGGAACGATCATGCCGACCCAAAGGTCCAAGACGTCTATCCTTATGCCAGCACCAGCCCGATTTACGTGACAGTGAACCATGAGCCGCCCCGCTCGCAGGAGGACGCAAACTATTTTGTCAGCTGGCTCGATCGCATCATCGCCAATGCAACGGCGCGCACTGACTACAACAGCGCGAAGGAAAAGCAGGACACGCTTCAATATTTGAATGAGGCGCGCTCGGTTTTCAAAGGGCGAGCAGAACAAAGCAAGTAGGTTTGATCTTCCAAGAGTTTATCCTTCCACTTCCAGGCCAAGTCAGGTACAAGCATTCACCATGAAGCGTTGGAAGCGCTGGTTACCAGGGCTGCAGGTGGTTAGTGAGTACCAAGCTGCCTGGTTTGCGCGCGATCTGATGGCGGGACTGGTGCTGACTGCGATGCTCGTGCCGGTCGGCATCGCTTATGCGTTGGCTTCGGGAGTTCCGGGAATTTATGGACTGTATGCCACGATTGTGCCTTTGCTCGCGTATGCCCTTTTTGGTCCCAGCCGCATCATGGTGCTGGGGCCTGATTCGTCTCTGGCGGCCGTGATTCTCGCGGTTGTGTTGCCTCTCTCGGGTGGCGACCCGGTGCGTGCGGTAGCGGTCGCAAGTGCGATGGCGGTCATATCAGGTCTCGTGTGCATCCTAATAGGTGTTTTGCGGCTTGGGTTTATCACGGAGCTGCTTTCCAAGCCAATCCGCTACGGCTACATGAATGGCATCGCACTAACTGTGCTAATCAGCCAACTGCCGAAGCTTTTCGGATTCTCGATCAATGGTGTCAGTCCATTGCCCGACCTCATGCGCATCGCTGAAGGTATTCTCGGCGGAAAAGCGAACTGGACGTCATTTGCAGTCGGCGCCAGCACACTCGTTGCGATCCTTTTGCTTAAGCCATACAAGCGAATCCCTGGACTTCTTCTGGCGGTTGTCGCCGCAACTGTCGTCGTTGATATAATGAATCTCAGCACTACCGCCGGCGTGAAGGTTCTCGGTCCCTTACCGCAAGGACTACCATCGTTTGTCTTGCCGATGGTTAGTTATGCTCAACTTAAGGACATCATTATAGGTGGTTGCGCAGTCGCCATGGTTGCGTTCGCCGACACGAGTGTGTTGTCGCGAACCTACGCCGCTAAGTTGCGGACCCCGGTTGATCCGAACCAGGAAATGATAGGCCTCGGCGCGGCGAATCTCGCCGCCGGTTTTTTTCAAGGATTCCCGATCAGCAGCAGCTCATCACGCACACCCGTGGCTGAAACCGCCGGCGCGAAGACACAGGTTACCGGAGTGGTGGGCGCCATTACGGTCGCGCTTCTTTTGTTATTCGCACCCAATTTGCTCAAGGATCTGCCCAGCAGCGCGCTGGCTGCGGTCGTGATCGCTTCGGCCATCGGCCTGTTCGAATTCGCAGATCTCCGTCGCATCTTCCGTATTCAGCAATGGGAGTTCTGGCTTTCAATTATTTGCTTCATTGGTGTTGCCCAGTTCGGCGTGATTCCTGGTATTGGCATCGCCATCATAATCGCGCTCCTCGAGTTTCTATGGGACGGCTGGCGGCCGCACCACGCAGTGCTCGGCCGAGTAGCTGGCATCCGGGGTTATCACGACATCACTCGCTATCCTGATGCGCGTCGCATTCCCGGCCTGGTGCTCTTTCGCTGGGGCGCACCTCTCTTCTTTGCCAACGCCGAGCTTTTTCACCAGTGCGTGCTCGAAGCCATTGCACAATCGCCCACGCCGGTCCGGCGAATCATTATCACGGCCGAACCCGTCACGGACATGGACGTGACGTCGGGCGACATGCTGGCCGAACTCGCGCATAACCTGAGCGAATCCGGCATCGAGCTACGGGTTGCCGAATTGAAGGATCCAGTGAAGGACAAACTCAGACGCTTCGAGCTATTCGAACGCTTCGGCGCCGCCAATTTTTATCCAACAATAGGCAGCGCCGTCGAGGCCTACCTCGAGGAACACGCGATCGATTGGAAACCCTGAGAGCGCTGACTGCACTCCAAAGGTCGGCTGGGACGACTAAGGAACCGTAACAGTGACTTCGTTCGAGCAATCGCTCGAATCCGTTTCGCAGACCTTATAGGTAAACGATCCCGTTTGGGTTCCAAGTTTGTCCGTAACTGCTCCATCGTCGGTGGTGTTTCCGATGACGGAACCATTTCGAGTCAAACTCACTCGACCACCATCAGCAGGGCTCCATTTCAGCTGCACATTATGGTTAGTGCCTTGTCCCTTCACGCGCGCCTGCAGCGTAATGGTTGTCGTGCCTGAG